>Ga0182744_1000072_pt1 | contig 114513 bp, 116 predicted proteins | sample eDN3rd30CKraftMG_FD_128525 | JGI IMG/M metagenome (GOLD analysis project Ga0182744, IMG submission 128525) | Enriched Miracle-Growth compost microbial communities from Emeryville, California, USA - eDNA 3rd pass 30_C Kraft MG (version 2) (version 2) ... | reverse complement strand
GCAACAAGAAATTGCTGCTAAAAGAATATCACGCCTTTAGCGTTCAATATGGTGAGTCGTATTGTTATTACAATCATTTCACCGCTTCGCGGTTGAGCAACAAGAAATTGCTGCTAAATAATATTACGTTTTGGCATTCAATATGGTGAGTCGTATTGTTGTTACAATCATTTCACCGCTTCGCGGTTCTATTTTAAAATAAAAACTTAAACATACTTTTCCAGCGCAGATTCCGGATGTATTTTATTTCGTTTGGTGATAGTTTTCTTTCATCTTTTTGTTTTAAAAACGATTTCATCGTAATAAAAAATTCGGAAAAAGATTTGTTTTTCAATGAAGATTTAGCCGAGGAAACTAGTGTCAGTGGCAAATTCAAACCAATATTATAGAAATATTCTCCCAGTTTTTCGGCTTTTTGATTTTTGTATTTGTATGCTGTAGGACGAAGGTGTTTTACCCAGATTTCCTTTAAAGTAATCACTTCAAAACCGTGCATTCTACAAAGCATCACATCAATATTGTCCCATCCTAAAACCGGTCGAAGTCCGTTCATTGCAAGAAAACATTCTTTACTATAGGATTTTACCGGTCCACGAACGTGATTTTTAGAGGATAGATTTTCAAACTGCCAATCTTTTTCACTTGAAAAATTATAGATATTTTGAATGATAAATTGGCTTTTAACAGGTTGCACCGAACCGTAATTTTTCTGAATAAATACCAAACCCGAAACCATTCCGGCTCGTGGATTAGCCTTATAAATTTTATTGATTTCCAAAAGATAATTTTCGGGAAAAACAATATCCGCATCGAATTTGCAGATTACATCGAAATCATCTAAAGACTGCATTTCCAAACCTTTATTGAATGATTGAACGACTTTCGTACCTGGCTGATGTTCCGAAATATCCAAAGTTTGAAGTTTGAAGTTTGAAGCCTGATTCGTAAAATCCTCAACAATTTTTTGTGTATTATCGGTAGAACCATCATTCACCACTACAACTTTAAAATTTTTGTACGATTGCTGCGCTAAAGACTGCAAGCAAAATCTGATATTCTGCTCCTCGTTATGTGCCGGAATGATGATGAGAAATTTCATGTTTATTTCAAGTACTTTCTTTTTTACTACCCCGTCAAATTTTTTTCAAAAAATTTGCCACCCCTTCTAAAAGAAGGGGAATTTAATGTGCTTCCAGCCAGTTATCTCCTACACCAATTTCTACCAAAAGCGGAACTTTGGTTTTCACTGCCGATTCCATTTCGGTTTTAATGAGTTTTTCAGCAAGTTCTACTTCGTTTTCAGGAGCTTCGAAAACCAGTTCATCGTGAACTTGCAGAAGCATTTTGGTAGCTAAGTTTTGTTCAGAAATTTGGTCGTTAATATTAATCATTGCGATTTTAATGATATCTGCAGCGCTTCCCTGGATTGGTGCATTTATCGCATTTCTTTCGGCGTGTCCTCGAACTACAAAATTATTGGAATTGATGTCTTTCAAATGGCGTTTTCTTCCTAAAACGGTTTCCACATATCCAATTTCGCGGGCTTTTTTTATTTGTTCCGCCATAAACTCTTTCAGTTTCGGATAAGTTTCGTAATAGGAATCGATGAGCTGTTTGGCTTCCGATCGTGAAAGTCCGGTTTGTTCCGCTAAAGCAAAAGCACCTTGTCCGTAAATAATTCCGAAATTCACGGTTTTTGCCTGGCTTCTTTGTGTTTTTGTGACTTCATTCAACGGAATCTTAAATAATTTGGAAGCAGTAGAAGCATGGATATCTTCGCCATTCTGGAAGGCTTTGATCATATTTTCCTCACCGGAAATTTCGGCAATAAGGCGAAGCTCGATTTGTGAATAATCTGCAGAAATCAGTTTTTTCCCTTTTCCAGCTATAAAAGCACCGCGGATTTGCTGTCCGCGCAAAGTACGGATTGGTATATTTTGCAAATTCGGATTTACAGAAGCCAGTCTTCCTGTGGCGGCTGTAGTTTGCGAGAAATTGGTATGAACGCGGTTATCAGTTTTATCAATCTGGGACGGAAGCGCATCTACGTAGGTGGATTTCAGTTTTTGATAGGTTCTGTATTCCAAAATATACTTGATGATTTCGTGCTTTGAAGAAAGTTTCTGAAGAATATCTTCCGAAGTGGCGTATTGTCCGGTTTTTGTTTTTTTGGCTTTCGGATCGAGCTTCAGTTTTTCAAAAAGAATTTCTCCTAATTGTCTTGGCGAATTCATATTAAATTCTTCTTCTGAAAGTTCAAAAATTTTTGTTTCGAGGTTTTTCAGATCGTTTTCCAGATCGATGCTTTCCTGAGCAAGCCATTTTTCGTCCAGAGCGATTCCTGAAAGCTCCATTTTGGCAAGAACTCTCATCAAAGGGATTTCTACCTGATAAAACAATTCTTCGAGGTTTTCTTTTTTCAGCTGTGGCGCAAACAATTCGTATAGCCGAAATGTAATATCGGCATCTTCTGCAGCGTATTGTGTGGCGGCATCCAGTTCCACATCCCGGAAATTGCCTTGGTTTTTTCCTTTTTTACCGATTAAAGTTTCAATGGAAATAGGTTTATAATTCAGATAAACTTCGGAAAGATAATCCATTCCGTGTCTTCCGTCAGGATTCAAAAGATAATGGGCAATCATCGTATCGAAAATCTCACCTTTTACTTCAATTCCGTATTGATGGAGGACTTTGTAATCAAATTTCAAATTATGGGCAACCTTCAGAAGGTCTTCTTTTTCAAAAAACGGACGGAAAATTTCCAGCGTTTCCAGAACTTCATTCCTGTTTTCCGAAAGCGGAATGTAATACGCCAAGCCTTTTTTGTAGCTGAAACTCATTCCTACCAATTCTGCTTCCAGTTCATTAAGTGAAGTGGTTTCCGTATCGAAACATACTGTTTTTTGTTTTAACAGATTTTGAACTAAAATTTTCTGCGCTTTCGGATTGTCCAAATATTGATACAAATGATCGTTTTGCTGAATGGTAGATTTGGAAGAAGTAGCGTGATCCAATTCTTCATAAGTTGCGAATAAATCAAGCTGAATTGGTTGTCGGTTGTCAGTTGTCGGTTGTTGGTCGTATCTTGAAATTGTATTGGGATCAATGTTTTGATTCTCGGTTCTTGGTTTTTGGTTTTTGGCTCTTGATTCCTGGTTTTCATTAAATGCCCTAAATAAATTTTCATACAATCTTCTGAATTCGATTTCCTCAAAAACTTCTCGGACTTTTTCGAAATCGGGAGTTTCCAAATCGTATTGTTCCTGATGGAATTCAATGGGCGCATCGCAAATTATCGTTGCCAATTTTTTGGATAAGATTCCTCTTTCTGCTGAATTTTCTACTTTTTCTTTGAGTTTTCCTTTCAGCTGATCGGTATTTGCCAGAAGATTTTCGATGGATCCGAATTCTTTCAGAAATTTCATTGCGGTTTTTTCGCCTACACCTTCCAAACCGGGAATGTTATCTACGGCATCGCCCATCATTGCAAGAAAATCAATCACTTGTTTTGGATCTTCAATTTCGTATTTGGCTTTCACTTCTTCTACTCCCAAAATTTCTACATCGCCTCCTTTTAGTCCAGGTTTATAAATTTTGATTTTATCGGTAACCAGCTGTGCAAAATCTTTATCGGGCGTTACCATATAGGTTGTATAATCTTGCTTTTCTGCTTTGCAGGCAATGGTTCCTATAACATCATCGGCTTCGTAACCTTCTACACCCAAAATCGGAATATGCATTGCTTCTAAAATCCGGTGAATGTAAGGAACTGCAATTTTTATAGCTTCCGGCGTTTCGCTTCGGTTGGCTTTGTAATCTGCAAAATCATCGGTTCGAACGCTGGCTTTACCGACATCGAAAACTACGGCAAGATGGGTGGGTTTTTCGCGGCGGATTAATTCAATTAAAGAATTGGTAAACCCGAAAATTGCTGAAGTATCCATACCTTGGGAAGTGAGACGCGGATTGCGGATAAGCGCATAATATCCACGGAAAATCATCGCATAGGCATCGATGAGAAAGAGTCTTTTGTCGGCAGTTCCTGTCATTGAACAAAGATAATAAAAAGTTGGAAGTTGAAGGTTGAGCGTTTGGGATTTGAAAATGAAAAGATGAGAAAATTTGGATTATGGATTTCAGAAATGGTAGGCTTTGGTTTTTATTCTCGGTTCTTTATCGCAATAGGGATCGTAATGGAAATCCTTTTTTGTTTTTTGGTGAAGGTTTGGTAAGGCAGAAAAACAAAAAAGATTGGAATGGATAGCCCGGCCCGAATTGCGGACTTGGTGGCTGCGAGGGAATTGCCCAAATATTATTCTTCAGTTTTCAGATTGTCGCCGTCCCGGAAATGCAGTCTTCGGAAGACCAATCCGGAAAGAATTGTTAAGCATCCTATTAAAATAAAAGTGTAACGAAAAGCGTTGTGGATTTCGCCTTTTATTAATTTCGTATCGCCTTCAAAAATTTTCAGGATGATGAGTCCGAACGCAATTCCGAAGCCGATTGCGAGCTGCTGATTAACCGAAACCAAAGAGTTTCCGCTGCTGGTGTGATAGGTACGCAAATCTGCAATGGAAATGGTATTCATAGAAGTAAATTGTATGGAATTGAAAAAACCCAACACCGCAAGAATAGGAATAAACCAGTATATGGAAGAATGGATTCCCGGAATTGCCATACTGCAAATCAGCGTTCCTATAATAAAAGTATTCACCATTAATGTTTCGCGGTAGCCGAATTTGTTCAGAATCCTGATCACCGCGGATTTCCCGAACATTGCTGTAATTGCCATCGGAGCGACGATCCAACCTGAAACTACCGCCGACTGTCCGTAAGCAATTTGGATCATTAATGGAAGTAAAAGCGGAACCGAACTGATGCCCAGTCTGGTAGCAAGATTTCCTACAATCCCAACCCGGAAAGTTCTCACCTTGAAAAGACTTAACGGAAAAATAGGATTGCTCTCTTTTTTCGCATGACGGTAATAGAAGTACAGCATTAAAAAACCACAGAGAAAAATTACGAGAACGGGCGTAATATTTTGGGTGTTTCCCAAAGCTTCCAACGATATGGACAATAACAATGACGCTGATGCAAATATGAGAAAACCTTTCAGATCGAAATCGATAATTGGTGAAGTGTAGTTCGGCATATAGAACCATCCCAAAACAATCCCGATAAGACCAATAGGAATATTAATGAGAAAAATCCAATGCCATGAAAAATAATCCACGAAATATCCTCCAACCAAAGGACCGAGAACAGGACCAATAAGTGCAGGAATGATGGCATAATTCATTGCTTTCAGAAGTTCGTTTTTATCGAAAGTACGGATAAGCGCCAACTTCCCAACCGGTGTCATCAAGCTTCCTCCGATCCCTTGAACAACACGGGAAATTACCAGTTCTGTAAGGTTATGAGAAAGTGAGCAAAACAGCGATCCCAAACTGAAAAGCAGCATTGCGCTGATAAATACTTTTTTTGTCCCGAATTTATCTGCCAAAAATCCGCTGACCGGCATAAAAAGGGCGAGAGTAAGAACATACGAAATAATGGCATTCTGCATATTGAGTGCCGATTCGTTTAAATCTTTAGCAATGGACGGAAGTGAAGTGTTGAGAACCGTGGAATCCAGCATCTGCATAAAAATCGCAGTTGCCAAAACCAGGGGCAGAATTTTTTTTACGTTTTTCTGATTTTCCGGAGAATGCATAATGCAAAGGTAGAGGAAAAATCAGAATTTCGGGTATCACGGTCATTCTGCACGCAGAAGCGTGACTTTGCACTTCCGCACATTATCGGAATATTTGTTGTATATTTGCAAAACATTAAAATAATCAGACTCCTTTCTTTGCTTTCTGTTACCTGTGAAAATTTCTATTTTCTCGTTCAGTTCCTGCGCTTTCAGCCGTCTTATTTTTTTTAACCTTACCTTCAAACTACAAAAACGATACAATTATTTATGGCAGATTCTTTCTCAAAAAAAGAAAACTTTAAGAAAAAACTACAAAAACAAAAAGAAAAAGCACAACGCCGCGAAGAGCGAAAATCCAATAACAATAAAGGAAAAGAGCTGGAAGATATGTTTTCCTATGTGGATGAATTTGGAAGAATCACCTCTACTCCTCCGGAAAAAAGAGAAGAAATAAGTCTGGACGAAATCCAGCTTGGAGCAGCTCCTATGGAACAGGAAGATCCGATAAAAACAGGATTTGTAACCTATTTCAGCGAGAAAGGTTATGGCTTCATTACGGAAAATGATACGAAAGAAAATGTATTTTTCCACACCAACAATTGTACAGAACCGGTGAAAAAAGGAAACAAGGTCTCCTACGAAAAAGAAAAATCACCGAAAGGATATTCCGCTATCAATATTAAAGTGATAAAATAACAACTGGTTCTAATATCAAATTTTTACAAATAAATTTTTGATTATTACCTATTTATATTTTATATACCTTGGAAAATTTTCAGAATCAATCGAGTTGTTGATATAGAAATTCCGGATTATATTTAAGTAAATAAACCCGTTCAGAATTTAAATTTCCGAAAGGGTTTTGATATTATCGAAGATGTATGGGCTAAATTAAACCAACGGTTCCTGCTGGCTCAGACAATGGAAACTGCCAAGTCCCCAAATAATATCGGTGGAATCAATTCCCACCACTTTTCTTTCCGGGAAACATTTTTGGATAATTTCCAGCGCTACAGGATCTTTATCACAACGATACGTAGGAACAATCACATGATGATTCGAAATGTAAAAGTTAGCATACGAAGCCGGCAATCTTTGATCTTCGTAAATGACAGGATCGGGCATCGGAAGTTCAATAATATTTAAAGGACTTCCGTCTAACAATTTCATTTCTTTCAGTTGGCGAAGATTGGTTTGTAGCAATTCGTAATTTTCATCTTCGGGGTTGTCTTCAACTACGGTTAAAACGGTGTTTTCATTCACAAAGCGTATGGTATCATCAATGTGACCATCGGTATCATCACCTACAATTCCGTCTTCCACCCAAAGGATTTGCTCTTGTCCGTAATATTCTTTCAGATAAGTTTCTATTTCTTCCTGCGAGAGATCCGGATTTCTGTTTTTGTTAAGCAAACACGATTTTGAAGTCAAAATAGTTCCTTTTCCGTTGAATTCCACAGAACCACCTTCCATAATAATTCCGGGATGAAAAACGGGAATCTGAAATTCTTCGCCAATTCTTGTCGGAACTACATCATCCAGATCAAACGGTGGATATTTCCCGCCCCACGCATTGAAATTCCAATCTACAATCACTTTTTGTTCTTCTGCTTCGGTATTTACCAAAAAAGCCGGACCGTGATCTCTGCACCACGCATCGTTGGTCGGATTGAAATAAAATTCGATATTTTCCAGGTTTGCGCCAGCCTGCATAATGCAATCCATTGCAAACTTCCGCATTTCTTCGTCGCGAACATTGATTCGGACAAATTCATCTTGAGATAAAATCTTGATGAATTCGCAATATTTGGGATAGATTTCATCAATTTTTCCGGGCCAGGATTCTTCTTTATGAGGCCAGGAAAGCCAGGTTGCTTCGTGCAGTTTCCATTCTGCCGGGAATTTGTAACCCAGTTGTTTTGGGGTTTTATTAAGATTATTTTGCTTCGTCATATTTTTCTAAAAGTTGGATGGTATGTTGCAAGTGTCCCAGTTTTTTCCAATCATCATGTCCTGGAATAATCAATTTCGGATCAGGATATTTTTGCATTATCTTTTTGATGGTTTTGGGCCATGCTTCTACATTTGCGTCTCCTAAATTTCCAAGGTCTTTTGCTTCAGTACTTTTTATTAAACAGCCTCCGTCAATAATTTTATATTTTGGAAACCAAATAAAAATGTTATCTGGCGTATGTCCTTCACCAAAAAACTGCGGAACAAATTTTTCATCGCCATATTTATAGGTTTTGCCTGTTTTTATTACAAACTCTGAAACTGCTTTTCCTTCTTTTTTTAAAAATTCATTGGTTTTTTCGGTTGCAAATGTTGGGATGTTCTTATTTTTATAAAAACTTAAATCTCCGGCTCTGTCTTCGTGAAAATGGGTAACAAAAACGGCAATTAATGGTTTATGAAAACGTTTTTCAAAGATGTCAATCAATTCCTGATATTGCGACTTTTGCCAGGGTACATCAAATAAAACCACTCCATTTTTTGTTACTAAAAACATCGAATTTGCCGAATATTCAACCTCTTTATACGTATTAAAGGTCTGATAAACATACAAATTAGGAGCAACACTATTGATGACAATTGATTTAATCTGTGATTGAGCACCAAGCCCCATCAACACCAAAAACATTGAAATAAAAAGTTTACTCTTCATCCAGAAAACGTTTTGTAATTGGCCCGTAAGAATCAATTCTTCTGTCGCGAAGGAAGGGCCAATGTTTTCTCATAAAATCGGATTCATTCAAATCAACTTCTGTTACTACCACTTCTTCCTGATCATGGGAAGCGAGGTAGAGTAATTTTCCCTGCGCATTGGTGACGAAACTTCCGCCCCAGAATCTCATTGCACCATCCTGTTCAAAACCAACCCTATTTACGGAAACTACCGGAACTCCGTTTGCTACGGAATGCGAACGCTGAATGGTTTGCCAAGCGTTGTACTGGTCTTTATTGGTTTCTTCGTCCTGATCGGTTGCCCAACCAATAGCAGTAGGATAAAACAGAATATCTGCTCCCATCAATGCTGTTATTCTTGATGCTTCCGGATACCATTGATCCCAACAAATCAGAATTCCGATGGTGGCAAATTTGGTTTTAAAAACTTTGTATCCCAAATCTCCGGGTGTGAAATAGAATTTTTCGTAAAAAGCCGGATCATCCGGAATGTGCATTTTTCTGTATTTCCCAAGATATGTTCCGTCTGCATCCAAAACGGCTGTGGTATTATGATATAAACCTTGCGCACGTTTTTCGAAAAGGGAAGCGATAATCACCACTCCCAATTCTTTTGCTACTGCTGAAAGTGCGTCTGTAGAAGGTCCCGGAATGGCTTCTGCCAAATCGAAATTACCGTAATCTTCTACATCGCAAAAATATAACGAAGTAAACAATTCTTGCAAACAAACGATTTGCGCTCCTTTTGCAGCGGCTTCTTTTATCTTTTCAATGGCTTTGTTCAGGTTTTGCTGCTTATCGGCAACGCAAGACATCTGAACGGTTCCTATTTTTACTTTTGACATTTTGAAAATTTTTACAAAAATACAGTTTTTAATTGTCTTTTGGTATTTGGCTTTTCCGAATGATTAGCCAAATTTTCGATTTTATTATACAAAAAAACCTGCCAAAAAAAAATTCTGACAGGCTAAAAAAGATAATGATAAAAGTATTTAGAGAATGTTTGAAATTTAATTTCTGAATAAAATTTCAAACATCCCTAATATATTAAAACAAACAATTCGTTTCTAATAAGAATCTTCGTGAACGCTGATCACTGCTCTTCCGCTTGGGTCATTCATTTTCTTAAAAGCTTCGTCCCATTCCAACGCAATGGGTGTAGAACACGCAACGGAAGGAACGGAAGGAACGGTTGCAGCTGCGGTTTCGCTTGGAAAATGTTCTTCGAAAATACTTCTGTATCGGTATTCTTCTTTATTTTGCGGAGTGTTCAGCGGGAAACGGAATTTTGCATTCGCCATCATTTCATCGGTAACTTCTTTTTCCGCCAATTCTTTTAAGGAATCAATCCAGGAATATCCTACTCCGTCGGAAAACTGCTCTTTCTGTCTCCACGCAATGCTTTCGGGAAGTAAATCTTCAAAGGCTTTTCTGAGCACCCATTTTTCCATTTTACCTTCGGATTTGTTTACCATTTTATCTTTCGGATTAATGGTCATCGCAACATCCATAAATTCTTTATCCAAAAACGGAACCCTGCCTTCAATTCCCCAACTCATCAAAGCTTTATTCGCTCTGAGACAATCGTAAAGGTGAAGTTTTCCGAGCTTTCTAACGGTTTCATCATGAAATTCCTTTGCATTCGGAGCTTTATGGAAATACAAATATCCTCCGAAAAGCTCATCGCTTCCTTCACCGGAAAGCACCATTTTTATTCCCATCGATTTGATGACTCTTGCCAAAAGATACATTGGCGTGGAAGCCCGAACTGTAGTTACGTCATACGTTTCTAAATGATAAATAACATCGCGAATCGCATCCAAACCTTCCTGAACGGTAAAATGAATTTCGTGGTGAATGGAACCAATATGATCTGCTGCTTTTTGCGCTGCAGCCAAATCCGGTGAACCTTCCAAACCAACGGCAAAACTGTGCAATCTCGGATACCAGGCTTCATGAGTGTCGCCACTTTCAATACGGTTTCTGGCATATTTTGCGGTAACGGCAGCAATAATAGAGGAATCCAAACCTCCTGAAAGCAAAACTCCGTACGGAACATCGGACATTAACTGACGATGAACCGCTTCTTCCAGACTTTTTCTAATTTTTGAAATATCAGTAACATTGTCTTTTACGACTTCGTAATTTTCCCAGTCTCTTTTGTACCATTGCTGCAAATCGTGGTTTTCTTTGCTGTACACATAATGTCCGGGCAAAAAAGTTTCTATGGTTTTGCAAACGCCTTCCAAAGCTTTCAGTTCTGAGGCTACATAATAATTCCCATTTTTGTCCCAACCGTGATACAAAGGGCAAATTCCCATATGGTCGCGCGCAATGAGGTACACCTCATTTTCGGTATCGTATAAAGAAAAGGCAAAAATCCCATTAAGTTTTTCGATAAAATCTGCTCCGTATTTTCTGTACAACGCAAGAATAACTTCGCAGTCGGACTGCGTTAAAAATTCGTAATCGGGAAATTCTTTTTTCAGTTCCTGATGGTTGTATATCTCACCATTCACGGCAAGTATTACTTTTCTGTCTTTGGTAAAAAGCGGCTGCTTTCCGGAAGTAGGATCTACAATTGCCAGTCTTTCGTGAGAGAATATGGTTTTATCATTTTGGAAAACTCCGCTCCAATCCGGACCGCGGTGACGGATTTTTTTAGACATTTCCAAAACCTGAGGTCGTAAAGTTTCGGTTTTTTGCTTGGCATCAAAAAGGCATACAATTCCGCACATCGTTTTTGTAATTAAAGATTAATAACTAAATTTCTTTTGCAATATTAAAATTAAACTTAATAAATTAAAAACAAATTAAGTAAATTAAGAATATTTTACTAAAATAAAATAATTGAATTAAAAAAAATAATCAAACTAATGATATTTTTGATGTAATTCTGAAAAAAATTAAGTGTTAAATGCGCGTTTGGAATTGGTAAAGAATTTTGAAAACTTTGTTAAAATATTTTTTATGTACCTAAAACTTTGACAAAGTGAACCTTGTATTTTACATCTTAAATATAGTACTCAAATGCCGACAATCTCGCACTACCACAAGAAAAAATAAAAATATTTTTGCGGAATGATTTCTTTTATTGAAAAAATTATCAGATATTTGCACCACATTTTCATCATTTGTGTTTTTTAAGCCCTTTCGTTACTTTATTGTGCGAAAGGGTTTTTTATTTTTCCCTTTCCATCAGTGCCATATAAAATCCGTCATAACCTTCACTTGGCATTATTTTTTCGTCTTTCAGCAATTTGAAATCGGGATTGTTTTTTAAAAACTCTTCCACCTGCAAATTGTTTTCTGAAGGCAAAATAGAGCAGGTTGCATAAATCATTTTTCCGCCTTTCTTCAAAATTTTGGAATAATCCTGCAAAATCTGCTGCTGCTCTTTTTTGATTCTTTCAATAAAATCTGCATCAATTTTCCATTTGCTGTCGGGATTTCTTTTCAAAACTCCTAATCCGGAACAAGGTGCATCAATCAGAAGACGGTCGGCTTTTTCATACAACCTTTTAATAACTTTATTGTCAGAAATCATCCGGGTTTCGATGTTGTGCGCTCCGGCTCTTTTTGCTCTTCTTTTCAGTTCCGCCAGTTTCCATTCAAAAATATCGAGGGCGATAATCTGACCTTTATTTTGCATCAAAGCAGCCAGATGCAGCGTTTTTCCGCCAGCTCCTGCACAAGCATCCACTACGCGCATTCCTTCTTTTACGTCCAGAAAATATCCTATTTTTTGCGAACTTGCATCCTGAACCTCGAACATTCCGTCCTTGAAAGCTGAAGTTAAAAAAACATTTTTCTTTTCTTCCAGCTGAACAGCATCGGGAGAATTTTTAATAGAAAATGAAGTGATGTTTTCGTGCGAAAGCTCGTCTATCAAATGTTTTGGCGTGGTTTTAAGAGTATTGGCACGCAAAACTGTCGGAGCCTGCTCGTTAAGTGCCTGCATTTCTTTTTCCCAGTTTTTACCGAGTTCCTTTTCCAAAGTTTCTGCAAGCCAATCGGGAATAGAATATTCTATGGCTTTTGTAGGAACGGTTCCTTTTTTCAGCTTTGTTAAAATATCAGCGATTTTAACACCGTCGAATTCCTCAAATTTTTTGTAATGCGTTTTGCTCCAAAGCAGATAAGCGATGATTAATTTATAAATATTGCCGGGTTTTACACCTTCTCCCATATAATATTCAAGGCGCTTTTTCCAGCGGATAATATTGTAAAAAATTTCGGAAACTACGGCTCTGTCCTGGCTTCCCCATTTTTTATTGGCTTTCAAAAGTCTTTCGATGACTTTGTCGGCATATTTATTTTTTTCGAAAAAGGTTTCCTGAAGTGCATCGTGGATTCCGATCAATAAGTTTCTGTGAATGAGTTCCATTATAATTGCTTTCCACAGAAAGTGAAAACTTTCTGTATTTTGTGCAAAAGTAAGGATTTAAATTATCACATTTCAAACTTCCAAACTAGACTTCCTTTTTCCATTCAAAAATCTTAATTTTGCAAAAAACTAAAAAATGAGCGAACTGATGCCTTGCCCAAAATGCGGCAGCGAATTTACGTATGAACAAGACAATCTTTTGGTATGCAGCCAATGTTTTTATGAATTTGATCCTGCGGAAGCAGGAAACGAGGACAAAGTTTTCGACAGCAATGGAAATGAGCTGCAAAACGGAGATTCTGTTGTTGTGATAAAAGATCTTCCTGTAAAAGGTGCTCCAAAACCTGTAAAAGCCGGAACGAAAGTGAAAAATATCCGTCTCCGTCCTGATAGCGACCATAATATCGACTGCAAAATTGACGGTTTCGGTTCTATGGCGTTGAAATCGGAATTTGTGAAAAAAGCATAAAAAATATTTTTCATTTATTTTAACTAAAAAAGTGATGTTAAATTCTCCTCTTTTGGAGGGGTGCCCGAAAGGCGGGGTGGTAATTAAACAATAAAAAAAGGAAAAATCTGGCAGGGTAATCTTTCAAAGAACAGGGTTGCGAATGCTAACTTCAATTCTTCAGGGCAGAAAGAGAATTAACCAAAAATTTCCTTGTGCTGTAATTTGGAAAAACAAATTTAATATTTTTTTATTGAAAAACAGTCTTGAAAATGAATGAGTTATTCACAAATTAACATTAAGGTATTTTTGGGCTAAAAAGAAATATCCACCGTTCCGGAAAGTTTGTTTTCAGAATAGACAATAATATCTTTTCCGTTGAAACTCAGCTTGTTCCAATAATTATTCCCTGCAAAACGGCTTTCCAAAACCTGCGCTTTCTTGCCGTTTTCTACGATGCTGATCTGATGTGGAAACCAGAAATTTTTTGAAATTCCGAATGTTGTTTTTTCTTCATCCGAAAAAAGATTCACCTCACCGAAAAGCTTCGCTACATATTCGTTATATGGATGGTTATAGGTTTCTTCAGGGTCGTCATTCTGGATGAGTCTGCCGTCCTGTAAAACAATAATCTGATCCAGCCAGGGCAAAATTTCCATTAGATTATGCGTGGAAATAATAAGGGACAGATTTTCTTTTTTCACATAATTGAAGAGTTTTTCGCGAAGCTCAATTTTCCTTGAAAAATCCAGATTGCTAAACGGCTCATCCAAAAGAAGAAGCTTGGGCGTTACCGAAAGTGCTCTTGCAATTGCCACTCTTTGCTGCTGTCCACCGCTTAGGTTTTTAGGAAAAATATCTGCATATTCTTTCATCCCGACTACGTCCAGAAGTTCTTCTACTTTTTCTCGTTTTTTGGCAAGCTGGATGTTGGAGATAAACTTTCCGACATTATCATAAACCGTTGAATACGGCATCAGGTCGTAGTTTTGGGCGACAAACTTGATATCGCTTTCACCAGGAACGATGTTGCCTTTCGGACCACGCAGTTTTGTTCCGTTCAGTTTAATTTCACCATTTTCCCAATCCAGAAGTCCATAGATCAGATTCAGAAGTGTGGATTTCCCACAACCGCTTTCACCGGCAAGCGCAATTATCTTACCTTCACCAATGTTAAGATTCAGATTTCTAAAAAGTGGTTTTTCCGGATGGTACGAAAAGAATAACCTGTTGATCTCCAAAAGCATTCCGCAAAAGTAAGGAATAGTTTTTTATTCTTGAGAATTTTCATAATTTCGGCATCTGAAAAACAAACACATTATTTTATGAAAAGTACTATTCTATCTTCTGTAATTGCAGCATCAATCCTGGTTGTATCTTGCGGAAAAGACAAACCTTTGACCAGCGAAAGCAAAGAAGTAACCACCACAAAAGAAGGAAAGCTTTACACCATCGACAGTCTGAACAGCAAGATTGAATGGAAAGGCTATAAAGTGGTAAAATCCGAAAATACGAGCCATATCGGAACGATAAATTTTGAAAGCGGAGATGTTACGGTAAAAGATGGGAAGCTGGAAAGCGGAAAATTTGTTGCCGATATGAATTCGTTGCAAAGTATTGATCTGAAGGACGATCCGGACTCTAAAGGAAAACTGGAAGGACATTTGAAAAATGCTGATTTTTTCGAGGTGGAAAAATTTCCGACTGCTTCTTACGAAATTACGAAAGTCAGCGATTCTGAAGGTGGTGATTACAATACAATTCTTGATGGAAACTTAACTATTAAAGGGATTACAAAACCTGTAAAATTCAATGCGAATGTTTCTGTGGAAAACGGATTGGTAAGCATCTCTACTGAACCTACGGATATTAACCGTGAAGATTTCGGAGTAAAATTTGCAATTCCCGTGCAAAATGGTGTTCTGAAAAATGAGGTAACGCTTCAGATTTCGGTGAAAGCAATGGAGAATAAATAATTTTTTGAGTACAAATAAAAACTGCCCGAAAAAAATCGGGCAGCTAAAAACACAAATGATGAAAAAAATTATTCTTTTATAAATTTAAGATTCTGGCTTTTTCCTGTAACATTTACTTTTATGATATAAGCACCTTTCGCCAAAGAGGAAACATCTAGTTTACCATTGTTCAGTTTTGCAGAAACCACTTTCTGTCCTACAAAATTGTAAATTTCCACATTTTCAGTTTTAGCACCTGAAATGTTCAAAACATCTTTTACCGGATTTGGCGCAACTGCCATTGTTGATTTGCTTACATTTTGTGTTGCCATGCTTTGGGAAAGATCAATGTAGAAAGCGACAATACCTGCATCGTTTGTACCTACTCCGGCAATTTTTTTACCATCTTGAGATATTGCCAATGGAAGTGCAAAAGTAATCCCTTTTGTGTCCATTCCTAAAGAAGTAACATAATCATTAAGATTTATTCTTCCGTCTTCTTCCGTCCAGATAAAACCTTCACCAGTCATTGGCGGACCAGGCCATCCTCTGAAAAATCCAATTACTGTTTTACCATCCGCTGAGATTCCTGTAGCTCCACCACGGAAAAACATTCCTGCATTTGGATGTTGGATTTCCTGATATCCTTTAGTATCATTCCATACATAGGGATAAAATCCGTTATATCCGATTACCGTTTTCCCGTCAGAAGAGACACCTCCTGCTTCCCCTACATTGTTGCCTTCGTTATCAGTGATGTGTTCCTGTACACCATTTACCCATCTTACAGCTGCACGGTATCCTGTTTCATCATCCTGCCAACCAACAATTACAGTTTTATCACCATTAATAGCGTTTGCACGAGAACTTCTGTCTGTAACCGTACTTCCCAAATCGATCATCCCGTTTGCAGCATCCCATTTTACCCCATGAGCATCTCCAGCTGCTGTCCATCCTAAACCTACGATTGTTGTTCCGTCTGCCGACATTCCCCAAGAAGAACTTAAAGATCCATCCATACCTTCAGGAGTTAATCCACCAAGATAAGTCCAACTTTGGGAATCTACGTCGTAAAGTGAAATTTCGTTCAAGTTTGATTCAGGATTAGTAATTCCGGCGGTAATCTTTTTTCCATCATCAGAAATAAGCACCTGTCCTCCAAAATCATATCCGTTGGTAATTTCACCAATAGATACAAGTCCGTTTTCGGCATCCCATTTAAGGATTGAGTTTCCTCCATTCATTACCACCACACCATCAGCCGAAACGCCGGTAGGATATAGTAGCTGTGGTGCGATTTCTGAAACCTGTGCGGAAAGTTGTGAACTCATCATCACAGCTCCCAACAACGGTAACGAAAGTTTGTAGAATTTTTTCATTTTTGAAATTATTTAGTTAAATTGATTTCACAATGTTACCGATAACAATGAGGAAAAAAAAGAAAACGTATTTAAAAATTCACGAAATTTGAAAATATGCAAATTAAAACCCAATGATAATCAGTACGATATATTATAATTTAAAATCAATATGGATTTCAAAAAAAGAAGAATTTTGAAAGAATTAATGCTTATTTTTGAACGATGAAAAAATTAAACTCAGGATTTTTATCATTCTTTTTCGGTCTGATCTCATTTTTTGCGAGTGGGCAAACCAATCCTGATTTCTATATTCTGGTAGATAAAGCCGTAAAAAAGGCTTATCAAAGTCCTGACGAAAGTATCAACTTTTGCCAAAGCCTGATCCTGAATGATAAGAATTACGAACATCAGCTTATTTTGCGACATATCGTTGCACAGGCTTACGCAATGAAAGGCGATTATCTGCAATCGGTGAAAGCTTCTCTGGAAAAGATCGATTCTGAGAATCCTTATATTTCACCGTTCTCACAGGTTTTTATGGACTACAGTTTGGCAGAGCAGTATCAGAATCTCGGTCTTTACCGCCAATCCCAGAGAATCCTGAATGCAACATTATCCAATATTCTGGAAAAAAGAATCGAAAATCCGCAAACCCGCATTACGGTTGCAAAACTTTATCAGCTCCAGTCCATTAATTCCGGAATTTTAAAAGAATATATAAAAGCAGAAAACCAGCTCTCCGAAAGCAACGGAAATCTTTCATACAAAAACAATGAAAACCAGATTATCCGTTTGGAAAACAGTGTTTTCAAAAGCATTTATCTGACAAGTCAAAATAAAACGGATGAAGCAAAATTACTTTTGGAAAAGAGTATTTCTGAGTTAGAAACCACTGATTATCCTTTTCTCTCCGCATTTGCTTATGAAAATCTTGCCCGAATCTATTTCCTCAAAAACGACTATTCTGCGTGCACAGCTTATTTGCAGAAAGCACTTTCAAAAATTGAAAACCGAGGTTATCTCCCAATGGAATCCAAATTATACGAGCATTTGGGAAAAGTTTCTTTCGCAATGAAAAATATGGGAGCATACCGGAAATACCAGCATTCCGCCACCCAAACCAAAACCCTTGTTGATGCCAACAAAAAGGACGGAATCCGCTACATTGTGAAGCTTGTGGAAAATTATGAAGTGAAGAATTTGGAGTTCTACACGGCTGCCGAAAAGAAAAAATTTTACATTGTGGCATTGGTAATTTCTGCGTTGATTCTTGGGCTTATAGTTTATTTTTTCGTTCAGATTTCCAGAGAGAAAAGCCTGAAAAAACAATTGGAGTTCTTTGCAAAACTGAAGGAAGCTTCCGGGAAAAATACCGATGCAGCTGTGTTGGAACAAAATAAAGCCGAGAAAAATCTTCCTTTGGAAAATAACGAAAAAGACCTGAAAAAAACCGTGCTTGTCTCCAAGGAAAAAGAAAATGAAATCCTGAAAAAGCTTGATGAAATGGAAAATTCCGACCGATTTCTGAGCAAAAATATGTCGCTTGCAACATTGGCTGCGCAACTGGATACCAATACAAAATATCTTTCGGAAGTGATTAATAATTACAAAGGAAAAAATTTTAATTCTTATATTAACGAGCTTAGAATCAACCATATAGCATATTTATTAAAAACCGACCCAGCATATCTGAATTACAAGGTGAGCTATCTTGCGGATATTTCGGGATTTTCTTCTCACAGCGCATTCACAACTGTTTTCAAATCAATTACAGGACTCTCGCCCAATGCTTTTATCCAACAAATCCATCAAAAAAATAACGTATGAAACAGCGCATATTTTGGATTTTCTGCCTTTTTTCAATTTCTGCTCTTTTTCAGGGACAGCAAATTTCTACGGATTCTCTTCTGGCAAAAGCGCAAACCGATATTTACGAAAATCCGGAAAACTCCATCAGCATTGCAAAAGATCTTCTGAAAAGAGAAAAAAATCCTGACCATATTTTCAGTATTTACACCGTTCTTTCTACAGCATATATTGCACAAAGAAATTTTGATGAATCCCTGAAATATATCTTGAAAGCGAAAGAAACCATCAACGAAACCAAAGATATTAAGAAGAAAATAAGCGTCCTTATTTCCATAGCCATACAATACCAGCAAATGGAGCTTTTCAACAAAAGCTTTGAAACATTGGATGAAGCACAATCTCTAATTACGGAATATCCGGAAAACGATCCTACAAAATATCATGCAATCGGAAGAATTTTTGCAATCCGGGGAATGATTTTCAAAAGTCAGGGAAACTCGGAAATCGCTTTGGAAAAACTTCTTACCTCCATTCAAAATTTTGAAAAATCAACTCCTTCCAAGTCTGTTTTTGCTAATATGAGTGTTGTCCTTTACAATATCGGCTATTGTTATCTGGAGCTTGAAAAACCACAGAAAGCTGCTTCTTATTTTATAAAATCCAATGATTATGCAAAAAAAATAGAAGCCAAAAGTCTGGAAGCTTTTGCACTAAAAGGCTTGGCAGAAACTTATACGCTGAATGGCAACCATACTGAAGCCATCAGTTTGTTGGAAAAATCCCAAAACCTTTCCAAAAACATTGGGGATCTGGTTCTGAACGAAGGAATATACAGAGGTTTGGCTGATAATTATCTGGTGCAGAATGATTTTCAAAAATATCAGCTGTATAACAAGATGGCACAAAATACAAAATTTGAAAGAGAACAAAGCGAACTGAAATCCATCAACAGTTCGATAGATGTGCATACCAACGAAAATCAGAAAAAAATCAAAGAGCTGAAAGACAAATATTTGCTTTACAATTGTATTGCTTTCGGATTCGGAATGACAGTGATAGGATTTTTGTTTTGGCTCATCCAAAAAAATACCCGGAAAAACAAGAAGTACAGCGAGGAAATTGCAAAGCTGATTCGTGGATAAAAAAATATTTTCGGTTCTCTTTTTCAAAAAAAGTGTAACATTTCTTACCAAAGCAAAACTAAACAGATAGCAACTTTATCGTAAAGGAAAGTCTTTCCTTATCATCAAAGAAAAAATCATACAATGTTAAGAGCAGAAAACGTAACGAAAACCTACAACGCCGGAAAAAAAACCGCGCTCGCAGATTTCAGTATTGATGTTCCGGCAGGAAGCATTTACGGACTTCTTGGTCCGAACGGTGCCGGAAAAACTTCGTTTATCAGGATTATCAACCAGATTACAAAAGCCGATTCTGGAAATATCTTTATCAACGGGAAAAAGCTGAATCCCGATCATATCAAAGAAATCGGATATATGCCGGAAGAAAGAGGTTTGTATAAAAATATGACTGTTGGAGACCAGCTCCTGTACTTTGGAGAACTGAAAGGAATGAGCAGAAACGATGCGCTGAATCAGGCAAAATATTGGTTTGAACAGCTGAATATCGACCAATGGTGGAAGAAAAAACTCTCTGAACTTTCCAAAGGAATGGCACAAAAAATACAGTTTGTGGTGACCGTTTTGCACCGCCCGAAACTCCTGATTCTGGATGAACCTTTTTCCGGTTTCGATCCTGTGAACGCCAATATGATTAAAGATCAGATTTTAAAACTAAAAAACGAAGGCACCACCATTATCCTTTCTACCCACCGAATGGAGAGCGTAGAAGAAATGTGCGATTATGTGGCTTTAATTGACCATGCAAAAAAAATTCTGGATGGGAAAATTTTCGATGTGCGGGAAAAATTCAAGAAAAATATTTTCGGGGTTACACTTGCCGATGTAGATGAAGGGGGGTTTGAAAACTTCAGAAACCAGTTCGGTATCGGGAATTACACCTCCAATCATCAATTAATTTCTTTTGAACTGAAAAATGAAAACGACCAGAATGCCCTGCTGAACCAACTGATGAAAATCGGAAAAATACGTTCGTTTGACGAAAAAATTCCGAGTATGAATGAAGTATTTATAAATGCAGTTTCGCAAAATAATTGATTTTTTTTTAACCCAGACCATCACTATGAAAAATATACTGCTGATTACAAAACGCGAATATCTAACACAGGTAAAGAAAAAATCGTTTGTTATCCTTACCGTTCTGATGCCTTTGCTGCTTATTGCATTTGGCTCCTTCATTGGTTTTATGATGAAATCCAACCAAACATCACATACTTTTAATGTTATTGATAAAAGCGGACTATTCCAGGGAAAGATGAAATCCACGGATGATCTGAAATACGTTTTCGTTCCGGAAAGCAATGAAGCCGCACTGAAATCTACCTTGAAAGATATGGAGGGGATCGACGGACTTTTAATTATTCCGAAACTGGAAAATCAGGATTTCGATGCACTTGAAAAAAATACGTTGCTTCTCATCAACAAAAAAATCGGTTTCGATACGAAAATAAAAGTAGGAGCCGATATGATGGATGTGGTGAAACTGGAAAAAATAAAGCTGCTTGGTCTCAGTGAAAGTCAAGTTGCAAATCTGGATAAAAAATTTGATCTGGCAACCGAAAATATTGTGGACAAAAATACTGCCGATTCCGATCTTTCTTTTGCCGTAAAAACCGGACTTGGAATGGTAATGACGTATGCTATCTTTATGTTTATCATCATCTACGGAGTTCGTGTAATGCGAAGTGTTCTGGAGGAAAAAAATAACCGTGTTGTGGAAATTATTATTTCTTCGGTAAAACCTTTTGAGCTGATGATGGGGAAAATTTTAGGAGTAACCCTGGTTGCACTTACCCAGTTTCTTGTTTGGATTTCAATGGCGATAGTTGGTGCAGTGTTTTTCAATAAAGGATTTACCACAATCCAGCAAACCGTTGGGATGAAGAATCTGGATCTTTCGCAATTGTTCAGCCTGATTTCACACACCTTACTAGATCTTAACTATCCGCTGATTATCAGTTGCTTTATTGTTTTCTTTTTGCTTGGCTATATTTTTTACAGCTCAATGTACGCAGCAATTGGGTCTGCAGTAGATAATGAAACCGAAACCCAGCAGTTTACACTTTTCGCAATTATCCCGTTAATGATTGGGATTTACGGAAGTTTTTCGATTATTAATAATCCGGACGGTCCTACTGCTTTTTGGCTCTCGATTGTGCCTTTCACATCGCCAATCGCAATGATGGCAAGAATTCCGTTCGGAGTTCCGGTTTGGCAAATCGTATTATCAATAGGTCTTTTGTTATGTTCCACTTTATTAATGATCTACATTGCCGGAAAAATCTACCGTGTAGGAATCCTGATGTATGGGAACAAAGCAACCCTGAAAGAATTATGGAAATGGATCAGAAGCAGCTGATATAAGTATTGGCAAACCCGATAAATAACCACAAATGCAGTCGTTTATCGGGTTTTTTTAAAATCGCAGAAGAGCAATATTTTCTGTAAAAACGAAATAGTACTGTTAAAAATTTTTCAAAAAATTCATAAAGTTTTGTTAAACTATCACTCAAAAAAAAATCCTGGAAAAACCGGGATTTTTTTATTCAAAAATATAGCTTAAACCTATACTGAAAACCTGCTCGGATTTTTTGACATCCACACTCGGATCTCCGGTAGCATTATCAGGTGAATCTTTCAGACCTCGGAAAGTGTTTGACAATCCGAAATCGTACCGTACTGCCAGCTCAAGCTGTCTTTTGTAGCTGTAGCCGACTCCGGCACCGATAGCAAAATTGAATCCATTGGCTTTTCCATATTCATCCGCCACATAATATTCTTTTGCAGGATTTTTAATTTTCTGGTTAATCAGGAAATTAAATCTAGGACCTATCATCCCGAAAAACTCGGATTCTGCTTCAGAGAAATACCCTTTAAAATATAAAGGCACACTAATGTAATCGTTTCCGTAAACAGCGTTGTATCCTGGTGCTCCTTTCGCATTTTTGTCTTTTCCGGTTTCTCCGGCTCCGTAATAGGTAACTTCGGGCTGGATGTAAAACTGGTCGTTGCTGTCAATCGGGATAAGTGCCAAAACCCCTGCCTGAACAGTATATCTGGGACCGGAAGGATTGTGCGCATTGCTTACTCTGGAATAATTTCCGCCAACTGTAAGTCCGAATCTTGTAGAGCGAAAATCAATCTGAGCCGAAGCTGAAACTGTCGCTAACAAAGTAAAAATCAAAAAAACTTTTTTCATATTGTGTGTATTGGTGTTATCCTAAAACCTTAGCAACAGTTGCGCCGATATCAGCCGGAGAATCTACCACATGGATTCCGTTTTCTCTCATAATCGCCATTTTTGCCTGAGCTGTATCTTCATCGCCACCTACAATTGCACCTGCGTGTCCCATTGTTCTTCCTTTCGGAGCCGTTTGTCCGGCAATAAATCCTACAACCGGTTTTGCAGACCCACTTGCTTTATACCATCTTGCTGCTTCTGCTTCCAGGGAACCTCCGATTTCTCCGATCATTACTACTGCTTCTGTTTCAGGATCGTTGATGAATAATTCCAAAGCTTCCTTTGTTGTAGTTCCGATAATTGGGTCTCCTCCGATTCCAATTGCTGTGGAAACTCCGTAACCTGCTCTTACTACCTGATCAGCAGCTTCGTAAGTTAATGTCCCAGATTTTGAAACGATTCCCACTTTTCCTTTTTTGAAAACGAATCCTGGCATAATCCCGATTTTTGCTTCATCAGAAGTGATAATTCCAGGACAGTTGGGACCGATAAGGCGGCAATCTCTGTCGGCAATATATGCTTTTACTTTTACCATATCAGCAACAGGAATTCCTTCGGTAATTGCTACGATTACTTTAATTCCGGAATCTGCGGCTTCCATAATGGCATCGGCAGCAAATGCAGGCGGAACAAAAATAATACTGACATTGGCTCCTGCTTTTTCTACAGCGTCGGCAACGGTGTTGAAAACAGGTTTCCCCAAATGTTCGGAACCTCCTTTTCCGGGAGTTACTCCACCTACTACGTTGGTTCCGTACTCGATCATTTGCTGTGCGTGAAATGTTCCTTCGTTTCCGGTGAATCCCTGTACAATTACTTTAGAATCTTTGTTTACTAATATTGACATTTTGTATATAAAATTTTTAGTTATTCAAATACTGATTGTTGCAAATTTACTGATTATTCGGTGTTTAAAAAAATGTTTTCTATAATTTAAAAAACGATAAAAATCAGCTTCGAGACGATGGTTTATTTTAAATTTTTCAGCTTGATTTCTTTTCTTAAATATTGTTTAAACTCTTCTGCAATCGGACCGAAATATGTTCCTTTTTTCAGATCCCGATTTACGCCGCATTTTGCGAGAAGCACCGTTCCGCTTTCAACCCTGACTCCGGAAGCCATCCCAACTTGTCCCCAAATGGTTACTTCATCTTCGATTACGCAGCATCCTGCAATTCCGGTTTGGGAAGCGATTAATACTTTTTTTCCGATAACAGTGTCGTGTCCGATCTGGATTTGATTGTCCAAAACAGCGCCTTCTCCGATAATTGTAGAAGCGGTAACTCCACGATCAATTGTGCATCCGTTTCCGATTTCCACGTTATTTTCGATGACGACATTTCCTACGGAAATCATCCGGTCAAAATTTCCGTTGAGTTTTCGGTAATAGAAAGCATCACCGCCCAAAACTGTGTTGGATTGGATGATAACATTATCACCGATTTCGGTTCTGTCACCAATGACTACATTCGGAAAAATGTGACAGTTTTTCCCGATTTTTACATTGTTTCCGAGAACTGCGGAAGAATGGATGAATGTTCCTTCGCCGATTTCCACATCGTGAAGCTCTTCTTTAAAATTGTAAATGCGTGTAAAATGCGTATTGATTTTATTGAAATCTCTGAAAGGATCATCGGAAATTAAAAGTGCTTTTCCTTCGGGACAATCCACTTCTTTATCGATCAGAATAATGGTTGCAGCAGAATTTAAAGCTTTGTCGTAATATTTCGGATGGTTCACAAAAACAATATCTCCGGGACGTACCATATGGATTTCGTTGCTTCCGAGCACCGGAAAATCTTCGTTGCCAATAGGTTTCGCTTCGATAATTTCTGCGATTTGCTTTAAAGTCTGTGGTTGTGAAAAAGTCATTTTTTTAGTTTAAGGTTTAGGGTTTAAAGTTCAAGGTTTCAATTATTGTGTTTTATTTTCAACTGTAAACCTTGAATATTAAACTTTGAACTAAAAGCCTGTTTAAATTTTACCGAAATAAATTTAGTAAGGTCTATTTTCTTATTCTTATCCGTTTTTTCATGTCCTTTTTAGCGTATTTTCCTCCTACAATTTTCAATTTATCCCGATAAATTTTCAAATTCCATAAGAAAAATCCATCTAAAAATTACTATAAAAAATTCTGATATAAACTTTAAACAGACTCTAAAATTATTTCACTCTTTCCAGATAACTTCCGTCTTCTGTATTCACTTTGATTTTATCGCCCGGTTCGATGAACAAAGGAACCATTACTCTTGCACCGGTTTCCACGATTGCGTTTTTCAAAGCGTTGGTTGCAGTGTTTCCTTTTACTCCCGGATCGGCTTCGATAACGTCGAGATAAACCGTTGGCGGAATTTCGGCAGAAAGTGGAGATTCGTCGGCTTCTTTCAGGATAATGGTCACTTCTTCTCCAGCTTTCATAAACTGGGCGTTTTCAATCATATCTTTGTTGATATAGATTTGGCTGAAATCATCATTATTCATAAAGTGAAATCCATTATCATCATCATACAGATACTGGAATTTTCTGGTGATTACTTTTACCTCATCAATTTTATGACCTGCTGAAAAAGTATTGTCTATCACTTTTCCGTTGGTTACGGATTTTAGTTTTGTTCTTACGAAAGCCGGACCTTTTCCCGGTTTTACGTGGAGAAATTCGATTACTTTATAAATATCATTGCTGTATTCGATGCACAGTCCTTTTTTGATATCGTTGCTTGTTGCCATTTATAATTTTTTATTTTTAGTTGTTGGTTGGTTATTGGTTATCGCTTATTGGTTATTGGTTATCGCTTAAACATTAAACATTAAACATTTTTAATTCAAACCTAAATTTATTCTTTTCCTGTTCCGTAACCTTTTACAATTCCTCGTGGTGAGTTTTTAATGAATTCCAGTATTTCGTCGCGTTCTGCTGTTGGGAGCATTTCTTTTTCGATATGGTTCATTGCCTGTGAAACATTCATTTTCATTTGGAAAATATAGCGGTAGATTTTCTGGATTTCAAAAATTTTATCATTGGTAAATCCTCTTCGTCTTAATCCTACGGAGTTGATTCCGGCATAACTCATTGGTTCTCGTGCTACTTTAATATACGGAGGAATATCTTTTCTTACCAAAGTACCTCCGGAAATCATCACGTGTTTCCCGATTTTCCCAAACTGATGAACCGCTGAAAGTCCGCCCATTACGGTGAAATCACCAATTTCCACGTGTCCTGCAATTCCGCAGCCGTTTACAATAATTACGTTATTTCCGAGGATACAGTCGTGTGCAATATGTGAGGTTGCCATTATCAGACAGTCGTTTCCTATTTTAGTATATCCGAGTGCTTTGGTTCCGCGGTTTACCGTTACGCATTCCCGGATTGTGGTGCCGTCTCCGATGATGGTTTGGGTATCTTCACCATCAAATTTCAGATCCTGAGGAATTGCAGAAATTACGGTTCCTGGAAAGATCCTGCAATTTTTACCAATTCTGGCACCATCCATAATGGTTACATTGGCTCCGATCCAAGTTCCTTCTCCAATTTTAACATCGCCTGCAATTGTTGTGAAAGGTTCTACAACAACATTTTTTCCTATTTTGGCTCTTTTATCTACGGCTGCTAATTGGTGGATCATAATTTAGTCGTTTTTGGATTTTGCAACCTGTGCCATCAGTTCTGCTTCTACCGCTACACTGTCGCCAACATAGCCATATCCCTGCATATGTACAATTCCTCTCCGAATTGGCTCTATCAATTCAATTTTAAAGATCAGGGTATCTCCCGGAATTACTTTTCTTTTGAATTTTACTTTATCAATTTTTACAAAATAGGTAGAATAATTTTCCGGATCGGGAACACTTGCCAAAACCAAAATCCCTCCGGTCTGCGCTAAAGCTTCTACCTGAAGAACTCCTGGCATTACAGGTTCTTTTGGAAAATGTCCTACAAAAAATGGCTCGTTGAAAGTTACATTTTTCAAACCTACAACGTGGGTATCAGAGAGTTCGAGAACTTTATCGATCAATAGAAATGGATAACGGTGCGGCATTAATTTCATAATACCATTGATATCGAAAACCGGTTCTTTTGTTAAATCAAAATCAGGGACATTTTTCTTTTTTTGCAGTTTCCACTGCCGGTTGAGCTTCTTTGCAAATTGGGTGTTCACAAAGTGTCCCGGTTTATTGGCGATTACTTTTCCTTTCAGTTTTACGCCTACCAATGCCAAATCTCCAATTACGTCCAGAAGTTTGTGACGTGCTGCTTCATTAGGATAATTGAGATTCAGGTTATCGAGAATTCCGTTCGGACGGATAGAAACGTCATCTTTTCCGAAGGCTTTTTTCAGCTTTTCCGCAGTTTCTGGGGTGAGCTCTTTATCTACATAAACGATTGCATTAGAAATATCGCCACCTTTTATTAGACCGGCATCCAGAAGCATTTCCAACTCGTGAAGAAAGCTGAACGTTCTTGCAGATGCTATTTCTTCTTTAAACTCGGAAATATCTTTCAGTGTAGCATTTTGTGTTCCCAAAACTTTGGTTCCGAAATCCACCATTGTGGTTACCTCATAAGTATCGGAAGGAATAATGGTAATTTCTGAGCCTGTAGAAGGATCTACATAATTCAGAACTTCTTTTACCACAAGGTATTCTCTTGGTTGATTCTGCTCTTCAATTCCGGCTTTTTCGATGGCTTCTACAAAATATTTTGAAGATCCGTCCATAATTGGCGGTTCGGAGCTGTCCATTTCCAGGATTGCATTATCCACATCACATCCTACCAAAGCAGCCAGAAGATGCTCGCAAGTATGAATGCGCACCCCAAGCTTTTCTAAAGTGGTTCCTCTTTCGGTGGTCGTTACATAATTGACATCTGCTTCTACTTGTGGATGACCTTCAAGATCTGTTCTTACAAATACAAAACCTGTATTTTCTTTGGCAGGTTTTATGGTAAGACTTACTTCTTTTCCGGTATGAAGCCCAATTCCGGATAATGAAATTTCTTGTTTAAGGGTTTTTTGCTTATCACTCATTCGAGTTATCTTTTGAGTTATTTTCGAGAGTATTGATTCTTTTTACGATTTCAGTAAAGTTTCTGAAATGCACATAATTTCTTCTATATTCTCCTGCGTTTATAGCAGGAGATCCGTAGAGAATCTCGCCGTTTTTCGTATTGGAGTTTACACCGCTTTGCGCCTGAATCTTCACCTGATTTCCGATATTGATGTGTCCCACAATTCCTACTTGTCCGCCAATTTGATTCCAATCGCCAATTACCGTGGAACCTGCAATTCCGGCTTGTGCGGCAATCACATTATTTTTACCGATTTTCACGTTGTGAGCAATCTGGATAAGGTTATCTATTTTGGTTCCTTCACCAATAATAGTGGAACCGATTGTTGCTCTATCAATGGCACAATTAGCGCCAATTTCTACATTATTTTCAATAATTACGTTTCCGAGCTGTGGGATTTTTTTGAAACCGTCGGGTGTCGGCTGAAAACCAAAACCATCTCCACCAATTACGGTATTGGAATGGATTACACAATTATCACCGATTATACAGTAATCATAAATGCGGGCACCGCTATCAATTTTGCAGTTTTTCCCGATCTTCACTCCTTTCCCTATATATACTTGCGGAAAAATCTGGGTTCCGTCTCCTATTTTCACATTTTCGGAAATGTAAGAAAATGCTCCTACATACACTTCTTCTCCCACTTTTGTAGTTTCGTGAAAAAAAGAACCTTCTTCGATTCCGGTTCTTTTTCCCTGCATTTGCTGATAAAGATTCATTAAAACCTGAAAAGAAAGATAAGCATCTTCCACTGCGATAATGGTAGGAAGATAGTGTTCTTTGGTTAATAATTTTTCGGAAACGATGAGCACGGAACATTTTGTGGAATCCAGAAAATGGGTAAATCTGTTTTGGGCAATGAATGAAAGATGACCTTCTTCACCTTGCTCAATAGGTGAAACTCCTGTAATCAGGGTATTTCCGTCACCGATAATCTTACCGTCGATGAACCCTGCAATTTGCGAAGCCGTAAATTCCATATTGGGCAAATATAAGAATTTCTATAAAAAGTTTACTTCAATTATTAAATAAAAAAGGAGAAGAATATTCTATAAAGATAGAATGCTGTATAATTTCCGAAAATTTCTTTGAATCCTGATGATGTTGCGAACTAGAGTTGGCGCTTTAACTGAAATTATTTTTCCGAAGAATGATCGTTTTCATCGCTATCATCATCTTCTTTTTCAATCCAGTCGTGGGAATGGAAATTCATACTATCATAAGCAAGCAATTCCTGTTCCCGCATAATCGATTCTTTTAATGTAAAACTCAAATCATCATCATCCATTTTTGCAATTTTTTTCACGGAAGCTTTATCCAGTAGTGTAAATCTTTTGCCCAGTCTTCTGGCGGTATATTTTCGCATTCCGGTTTCGTGGAGCAGATCTACCGCCATATTTACGGCAGTTCCCAAAGTTTCGCGGTAGATATTTTCGATTCCGTGATTGATGTAGTAGGCGGCATCATTACGGTTTTTGGCTCTTACAAAAATTCTGATTTCGGGATATTTTTCGCGGATCATTTCTGCGATGTACTTATTATCTTCAACATTATCAAGGCATAAAACCAGGATTTTGGCATCGTGGATTCCGGCAGCTTCCAGAACTGGGATTCTTGTAGCGTCACCATAATATACTTTAAAACCATAGCTTCTCAACAGTTTTACCCTTTCGGAATCGTGGTCCAAAATAGTTGCTGACACTTTACTTGCTTTCAATAATCTTCCAACAGTGCTTCCAAAATGCCCGAAACCTACAATGATTATTTTTTTCTGTGCAATCTGCTCATCAAAAATATTGAAAGGACGGTTTTCTTCTTCTTTTGTATTGATTCTTTTGGATATTATTTTGTCATGAATAACAAGAAATATTGGCGTAATACACATTGTAATTGCCGTAACTGCCATCAGTTGCGAGAGAAGCTCGTTATCCAAAAGGTATAGTTTTTTTGAAAAATTAAGCAGTACGAAAGCAAATTCCCCAATCTGGGAAAGTGCAAATGCATAAAAATAGTTTTGGGTTTTTTCAATTTTGAAAATCTTTCCAGCAGCAAACAGCACGGCAAATTTCACTGCCAAAACTACGAGCACCAAACTGAAAATAAAAACAGGATCTTTCTGTATGGTGTAAAAATTAATACTTGCTCCCACACTTACAAAAAATACAGCCAGCAGCAATCCTTTGAAAGGATCAACCTGGGCTTCCAGCTCGTGCCGGAATTCGCTATTGGCAAGCATTACTCCTGCTAAAAACGCTCCTAGAGCAGGAGAAAGACCGATAAGATCCATCAGTTCCGAAACTCCGATTACCAAAAATAGTGATGAAGCGGTAAGCAGTTCCGCCATTCCCGATTTTGAAACGTAACGAAGGAAAGGAACAAATACAAATTTCCCCAATACTATTAAAATAACAACACCGAAAATCACGGTAGATGCCTGAAGCCAATCGGGCAATGTCTGGATAAGAACCTGAACTTCGTTCTCCTTTTTTATATCCTGATGTGCGATAAGAGGCAAAAGAGCCAATATCGGAATCACTGCAATATCCTGAAAAAGAAGTGTGGAAAAGGAAGCCTGACCAGCAGCTGTACGAAACATATTTTTCTCGCTCAAAGTTTGCAATACAATTGCCGTAGAAGACATCGCAAAACACATTCCCACTGCTAAAGCCTGGTCTTGCCGCCATCCTGCTAATAGAAAAATACCGCTGAAAAGCACAACAGTAAGCAGCACCTGAAAAACCCCCAAACCCAAAATACGCTTCCGCATTGCCCAGAATTTTTTCGGTTCCATTTCTAAACCGACCATAAAAAGCAGCATAATCACTCCGAATTCGGTAGCGTGCATAATATCTTCGGTGTCTCTTCCTGTCAGTTTCAGAACGAAAGGACCGATAATAATGCCGCCCAGAATATAGCCGATGACTGAACTTAACCCTAATCTCCGCACAAGCGGAACCATAACAATGGCTGCTCCGAGAAAGATGAGGATCTTCATAGCAATGGAGGTGCTTTCCATAAAATATCTGTTTATAGTGGTTTTTCAATTTATTCTTCTTCTGGTAGGAAAGAATCAAAAAATCAGGATCTGAATTTTTTGCTGAAAAATTGAATGAGTTCTTTATAGGTTGTTACTGATTTAAAATTTCTGCAAATTTTTGTTTGTGCAGAATGATCTCTTTTTTTGAAAGATTTTCGGTATCGTAAACGATGTAAATGTTTTTTACATTGGCTTTAAAAATTTTCAGAACAATAGGCAACCCGCTAATCAGCTCTTCTACCGTATAGCCGTGTTTTCCGTTTTTCCCGAAAGATCTTTCTTTGCTCCGCGTAGTTACGAGGATATGTACTTCCTTGTTTTCGAAAGGGTTTTCGCTGTAATTATTGATCCAATTCCCATCCACCACTTCATCTAGCCATAATCGGAGTAAAGGCGGCATCCCGAACCAAATAAGGGGAAAGTGAAAAATATAACGGTCATAGTTTACCATTCTTTTTCTTTCCCGAAACGCCGGAATATGAAAATCGGGATACTCTTCATACAAATCCCGGAAAGTAAAATGTTGTTCACGTTCATAGAAATTCGTGAGCATCTTACTGTTTTTAGAAAATTCCAAAAACGGATGTGCAAAAAGAACCAGTGTTTTCTTCAAAGGATTGGGATTTGCGTAAAAATACGGTTTTTTATAAAAAAATCAAAGAAAAACTTATTCTTAAAATCAATTTAATATTGATTATTAATGCTTTGGTGGTGGATGTTTTTCTATATATAAGGATGTGTAAAAAAAAGAAATTGTAGCCTCACCAGGAATCGAACCTGGATCTAAAGTTTAGGAAACTTCTATTCTATCCGTTGAACTATGAGGCCGGAGTGCAAATCTACAAAGAAAATGCAAGGAACAAAAGAATCCGCCTATTACAGCGGATTCAATAGAAAAAAACATCTCATTTTTTTGGTTATACATCATAAAAAAGCACAGCCGACAATGCTGTGCTTAAATTTTTTTTATCTAAATTTAATAGGTTTTCAAATACATCAGAAAGATCTCTTTTTTCCATTTCTGAAATCATTTTCTACGGTAAATATAGAAAATAAAACAATACAAAAGATGAATTAAATGTTAAAATTAACGACTTACTAACATTTTTTTGTGGATAAGTAAGCAATTTATTTTAATTTCTCCGCAATATATTTCGCTGTAAACGATTTTTTATTCTTCACCAAATCTTCCGGAGTTCCGCTGAAAACCACATCGCCACCGTGTTTTCCGGCTTCCGGACCTATATCGATAATCCAGTCGGCAGATTTGATAATATCCGGCTGATGCTCAATCACAATCACGGAATGTCCAAGATTAATCAGAGCCTGCAACGATTTCAATAATTTTTTAATATCGTGAAAATGTAATCCTGTAGAAGGTTCATCGAAAATAAACAGAGTTTTATCCGTCGTTACGCCTTTTACTAAAAATGAAGCGAGTTTTACTCTTTGCGCTTCACCACCGGAAAGCGTGGAAGAACTCTGTCCCAATTGCAAATATCCCAAACCAACTTCCTGCAAAGGCTTCAGTTTAGTTACAATTTTTTCTTCTTTCAAATCGCTAAAAAATTCAATCGCATCATCAACAGTTAAATGCAGGATATCAGAAATATTCTTTTCATCCACTTTCACTTCCAGGATTTCATTTTTGAAACGTTTTCCGTGGCAAGCTTCACATTCCAGCTCAATATCCGCCATAAACTGCATAGAAACACTGATAACGCCTTCACCTTTACATTCGTCACATCTACCACCATCGACATTGAAGGAAAAATGTTTGGGCTTAAGACCTAAAAGTTTTGCAGATTTTTGTTTGGAATACAAATCACGAATATCATCATACGCTTTCAGATATGTAACAGGATTGGATCGTGAGGATTTTCCGATAGGATTTTGGTCGATCAGTTCAATATTCTTGATGAGCTTTTTAGGAAATTCTACTGAATCATAATCGCCTTTTTTTCCACCCATTCCTAACTGGATCTGAATATCTGTGGTCAGGATTTCCTTCATTAAAGTAGATTTTCCCGATCCTGAAACTCCGGAAATCACTACCAAAGATTCCAGCGGAATATCTACATCAATATTTTTCAGATTATTTTGTCTGGCTCCTTTTATATGAATCCATTCTTTTGGTTTCCTGCGTTTTTCAGGAACTTCGATCTCTAATTTTCCTGTAAGATATTTCGAGGTTAAAGTATCAGCGTTTTTCAGATCTTTAAAATTTCCCGCAAAAACCAATTCGCCTCCCAAATATCCTGCTTCCGGACCGATATCGATAATATAATCGGCAGCATTCATCACATCTTCATCATGTTCTACAACAATTACGGTGTTTCCGAGATCACGCAATTGTTTTAAAACTTGGATTAAATTTTCTGTGTCTCGGGAATGCAGACCAATAGAAGGTTCGTCCAGAATATAAATGGAACCAACGAGTGAACTTCCCAAGCTGGTTGCAAGATTTATTCTTTGCGATTCTCCGCCGGAAAGCGTATTGGAAGTCCGGTTCAGCGTCAAATATCCGAGTCCTACTTTTAGCAGAAATTCCAGCCGGGTTGTGATTTCGTAGGTTAATCTTTTGGCAACTTCGGTTTCGTATTCGGTGAGTTTCAGGCTTTTTATCAAAGGTAAAAGTTCGTCCAAAGGAAGATCGATCATTTCCTGAATGTTATGCCCGTTGATTTTCACCCATTCCGTTTCTTTTCGGAGACGCAAACCTTCACATTCCGGACAGGTGGTTTTTCCGCGATAGCGCGAGAGCATTACTCTGTATTGGATTTTGTAAAGATTTTCTTCCAGCATTTTAAAAAAATTATCAATGCTTGGGAAATTTCTGGAATGGTCGCCTTTCCAAAGATAATTATTCTGCTCTTTTGTGAGTTGAAAATACGGCTTATGAATGGGGAAATCCTTTGCTTTTTTTATAAAATCTTTTTTCCATTCGCTCATACTTTCGCCTTTCCAGGAAGCAACAGCGTCTTCAAAAACGGAAAGATTTTTATTAGGAACTACCAAATCTTCATCGATCCCAATGACTTTCCCATAACCTTCGCAAAGCGGACAAGCGCCATAAGGATTATTAAAACTGAAAAAATGAACATTCGGTTCCAGGAACTCGATTCCGTCCATCTCAAATTTATTTGAAAATTCATTGATGTTTCCGGTGTCTGTATTTTGCAAATACAAATATCCGCGACCTTCATAGAAAGCCATTTGTACGGAATCTGCCAATCTTTGCAGAAAACTTTCGTCCATATCATATTTGAAGCGGTCGATCACCAGATTGATTTTCATATCTTTTTCCGGCAAAAAGCCGAAGCTTTCCAAATCCTCGATACCTACGATATTTTCATTGATTTCCAGCCTTGTAAAGCCGGAAACTTTCAGGGTGTTTAAGGTTTCATTGAAATTTTCAGGATCAAAAATCAAGGGAACGCTCAAAACAAAATAGGTGTCTTTTTTTGAATTTTTAATGAAATCGATCACATCGGAAACACTGTCTTTTCTTACTTCATTTCCGGAAACCGGTGAAAAAGTTCTGCCGATTCTGGCAAAAAGCAACTTCAGATAATCATAAATTTCTGTGGAAGTCCCGACTGTAGAACGCGGATTGGAAGAAATCACCTTTTGTTGGATCGCAATGGAAGGTGCCAAACCTTTGATATCATCCACTTTTGGTTTTTCTAATTTTCCCAAAAACTGTCGTGCGTAGGAACTCAGACTTTCCACATATCTGCGCTGTCCTTCCGCATAAATAGTATCGAAAGCCAATGAAGATTTTCCCGATCCGGAAACTCCCGTAATCACCACCAATTTGTTTTTCGGAATAATGACGTCGATGTGCTTCAGATTGTTGAGATGGGCGTTTTTTACGAAAATTTCTTTTTTTATATCGATTTCAGAAGTTGTAGCCATAGCAAAAATAAGACCTGCAAAATTACGGAATTTATATGAAAAATTTAGATAATATCACTACAAAGCCACAAAGAAGTCAATTCTTTTTTATGAAAAAAATCTCTGGAAAAATTTTATCTTCAATAAAAAATAAAGCCGTTAATGTTGATAACTTTTACTTAAAATTCATTACTAAAAATAGGTTTGATATCGGGTATTGGTTTCAATTTTATATATTTGTAAAAATTAATATAACAGATGAAATTTATAGTTTCGAGTGGTGAATTGCAGAAAGCATTGCAAACCGTGAGCGGTGTGATTTCCAGTTCACAGTCAAGACCAATTTTAGAAAATTATCTCTTTGAATTAGAAGAAAATATACTTAAAATAACAGCTTCCGATGGCGAAACCACACTGATTACTTCTTTGGAAGTGAAATCTGACGAAAGTGGAAAAATTGCCGTTCCTGCAAAGATATTTCAGGATTTTGTAAAAACCTATGGCGAACAACCTTTAACGCTTTCTGTAAAAGAAAATGCAGAAGGCACAGGAAGTATTTTAGAAATTCTGGACGAGAAAGACAGTTTTGCTGTAGCATTGGACAATGCAGACGATTATCCGGAACTTCCGGAATTTGAATCTGCACAAAGTGTTAGCGTTCCGGCTGGTGTTCTTTCCGAAGCCTTGAATAATACGCTTTTCGCGACCAGTAATGATTCTCTGAGACCTGTAATGACGGGCGTTCTGTTCCAGTTCAAAGAAGATGAAACCAATTTCGTTTCTACAGATTCTCACCGTTTGGTAGTGTACAAAAGAACCGATCTTATTTCTGAACCTATGGAATTCATTATGCCGAAAAAACCGCTTGCAATTTTCAAAGGTATTCTGGCAAATTCTCAGGATGATGTGGTGATTGAGTTTAACGACAATATGGCGAAATTTACATTTGGAAGCAATATGTGGATTTGCCGATTGATTGATGGAAAATATCCGAATTATTCTGCAGTAATTCCTAAAGAAAATCCGAATGTTCTTACCATCAACAGAAATCTTCTGCTGAGTTCGATCCGAAGAGCTTCTATTATGTCCAACAAATCGACCAATCAGGTAAGGTTCAAACTTTCAGGAAATATCCTTCATCTTCATGCGGAAGACACCGAGTTTGCAAACAAAGCCGATATGCAGATTCCTTGTGACTATAATGGTGAAGATATCAATATCGGTTTCAGTTCAAGATTTTTATCAGAAATGCTTTCGGTGCTTACTTCTGATGATGTTACCCTGAAAATGTCGCAGCCGAACAGACCCGGAATCCTGGAACCTGTGGACGGTTTAGAAGAAAATGAAAATATTTTAATGCTTTCTATGCCGGTAATCGGAATGTAGAAAACATTACAATTTATAAAAAAAGAGAACTGAAATATTTATTCTGTTCTCTTTTTTATTTTGAAAAAATTCTTGAAATTATTCTCCGTGTGAATATTCAGTCACTTTCTTCGTTTTTACGTTCACTCTCGCATAAGCAACGCCTCCGATAGTTGGTTTCGATAAAGTTCCGTGAACAATCCAAATGCTGTCATTTTTCTGCTCTGCCACAAATGGTTTTTGGCTGTTAATTTGTGATTTTCCGTACACACTTTTCCAAACTTTTTCTACAGCAGAAATAGCAACGTCCTTATCGGTATTATCTTCTGAGTAAACATTTCCGGCTTTATTACAGGAAATTAAAAGTAATAATAGAAATAGAAATAGATATTTCATACAGATAAAATTCTATAATCAGAGCCTTGTCAAGGTTTGAAACCTTGACAAGGCTTAAAAAAATCTTGAAAAAACTTTCGATAATATCTAAACCTTTCTTTACCTCTGTCTTTGCCTCTATTTACTGAATCTCAACTTCATAAATTTTCGGCCACAACTTTCCGGTGATCAGCATATTATTTCCCTTGAAAGCAATTCCGTTCAAAACATCATTGGTTGGGTCTTTCGTATTGTTTTTTGCAATTTCGGTAAAATCAAATTTTCCTACCACTTCCCCATTTGCTGGGTTTATTTTTAAAATTACAGGTTTCTGCCAAACATTTGCATATAAAAATCCGTTGTGAAATTCCAGCTCATTCAACTGATCATACACTTCAGAATTACCGGCAACAGAAATATATTTTACCATTTTTGAAGGATTTGCTGGATCCATAAAATAAATATTTTTGGTTCCGTCCGAAAGCAAGAGATATTTCCCGTCAAAAGTTAATCCCCAACCTTCACCAATTTCGTTCGGATAATCGAATTCACCTAATAATTGCAAAGAATTTTTATCATAGATAAATCCTTTTTTCTCTCTCCAGGTCAGTTGATACACTTTATCACCCACAATTGCGGCTCCTTCAGAAAAATATTCTTTCGGCTGCGGAGTTTGTGCAATTGGCGTTGTACTTCCCAATGTATATTTCAGGATTCTGGAAGTTCCGTATTCTCCTTCCGATTCGTAGATGGTATTTCCATCCAGCTGGAATCCCTGCACAAAATTTTTCGGATCGTGCGGATATTCTGCAACAATTTTATAGTTCAGTTTAGTTTCCGGATATTTTGCAAAAACATTAATCGTCGCATCCTGATTCAGGATTTTGCCATCTTTTTTTGTAATATTAAAGGTAACTGCATTGTCGCCTAAAGTAAAAAACTTCGGATCTATTACAAGTTGATCGGTTTCTTTGTCTCCGAAACTGATGGAAATTTTTTCTGCATTATCGGTAACTTCTTTCGGAAGACTGAGCCTATCACCAAAATGATATCCTTCGGATTCCATCGAAATATTATAATCATTCAGCGTATTCAGGATTTCTTTGTCTTTGTTGCAGGAAGTGAGAAACAGAACCGCAAAAAGGGAAATCAGCAATGTATTTTTCATTGAAATTAAAAATTTTTCAAAAATACGGTTTTTTAAAGAAAGATTGTTGGAAAACAAAAAGCTCCCATTTTTTTTAATCTTAAAGTTATTTCAGCAAAAAAACAGAAATTGAAAATCATCAAATAATTTCTATTTTTGATTGATTATTTACACAAACTGCATTCAAAAAATTCTTTTTAAAGTAAAATTAAAAACAATTCGTCTTTGTAAAATGTGGGCTAAAATGCCGAAAAAACTACATTTGTAAACCTCAAACATTTTTGTTTTGAAAATACTGAAAAGAATGATTTATCTAATTTTGCTGGTAACAGTTGTTTTGGGAGTCGCTACATTTATTTTTTTGCAGCAACCGCAGTTTGGGAAATCGCCTTCCGGAGCAAGATTGGAAAGAATTGAAAAATCGCCCAATTACAAAAACGGAAAATTCCAAAACCAGAGTTACACCCCGAATCTTGCTGAGGACACTAATTTTTTCAAAGTATTTTACCGTTTTATTTTTGGAAAAACACCCAATGCAATTCCTCAGAAAGCATTTCATTTTACAAAAACCGATTTAAAAAACCTGAATCCTGACGAAAATGTATATGTTTGGATGGGACATTCTTCCTATTTTATTCAGATTGACAGAAAAAAAATTCTGGTTGATCCTGTTTTCAGCGGAGCAGCTTCGCCTGTAAAATTTACAGGAAAATCGTTTCCGGGAAGCGACATCTATTCTGCCGAAGATATTCCGGAACTGGATTATCTGATTATTACACACGATCATTGGGATCATCTGGATTATGAAACCGTTACAAAACTTCGCCCAAAAGTAAAACACGTGATCACCGGACTCGGAACCGGCGAACATTTGGAATACTGGAAATACAACCCAAAAATCATTACTGAACTGGACTGGTATGAAAAATCAGATTTAGGAAATCGATTTAAAATTACGGCTGAACCTGCGAGACATTTCTCCGGAAGAGGATTGAAAAGAGATCAGGCAATATGGGCAAGCTTCGTTCTTGAAACGCCTTCCAAAACTATTTATATTGGTGGAGATTCCGGCTACGACAGTCATTTCAAAAAAATCGGAGAAGAGTTTTCCATCGATTTTGCCATTCTGGAAGACGGTCAGTACAACAAAGACTGGCGATACATCCATATGCTTCCCGAAGAACACGATAAAGCCATGACCGATCTGAACGCAAAAGTGCTGCTTCCCGTTCATAATTCAAAATTCAAGCTTGCACAGCATGAATGGGACGAACCGCTCAACACTTTGGAAAAAAATAAAAAAGGAAATTATAAAATCCTGACACCTGCCATCGGAGAAAAACTTCCGTTGGATAATGAAAATTATAAAACGAAAAAATGGTGGGAAAAATAAGAACCAGCCGATTTTAAAGAATTCGTATCTTTGAGGAAATCCGAAAAACCTAAAAATGAAGTTTGACAAAATCCTGATTTCAGCATTTCTGCTTTTCAGTGTATTGCTTTTTTCTCAGGAAAAGCTGGTTGCATACGATGCAGAACTTTCTCAGGCAAAATATCCGTTTTCCGTACATTTCAAAAATATTTCTTCACAAAATCAAAAGCTGAAAATGGCTTTTATGGACGTTCAGCCGAAAAAACCGAACGGAAAAACCATACTTCTCCTTAACGGAAAAAACTTCAACGGAGCCTATTGGGAACAAACGGCAAAAGCACTTTCCGAAAATGGTTTCCGAGTGATTATGCCTGACCAAATCGGATTCGGAAAATCATCAAAACCCCAGCAATATCAATTTAGCTTTCAGCAATTGGGAGAAAACACAAAATCAATTCTCGACAGCCTGAAAATCGAAAAATTCATCATTCTCGGACATTCAATGGGCGGAATGCTCGCCACCAAAATGACTGTGATGTATCCTGAAAATGTTGAAAAATTAATCCTCGAAAATCCAATCGGATTAGAAGATTACCGTCTCTTTTCACCCTATCAAAACATTGATAAACAATACAAAGAAGAATTGGGAAAAACGTATGATTCCTACAAAAAATACATGCTCCAATTCTATTATGACGGCAAATGGAAACCTGAATACGACAAATGGCTAAACTATGTTGCCGGCTGGACAATTTCCAAAGATTTTCCGATCACAGCTTGGAATGCAGCCCTTACTTCCGATATGGTGTACACTCAGCCTGTTGTTGACGATTTTCAAAAAATTTCAGCTCCTACCCTTCTCATTATCGGAACACGCGACAGAACAGCCATCGGAAAAGCATTTGCACCAAAAGATTTGCAGCCTTTAATGGGACAATATCAAAATCTAGGAAAAGAAACCCAGAAAAAAATAAAAAATTCAAAACTGGTTGAACTTGACAATGTGGGACATCTCCCGCATATTGAGGTTTTCGACCGCTTTATTTCCCCACTTTTAGAATTCATTAAATAAAAAACATGAACAACGCCTTTATTATCGACGGGACACGTTCTGCAATCGGAAACTTCGGAGGAAGCCTTTCCACTGTACGAACCGATAACCTTCTTGCTTCCGTAATCAAAAATCTGATTGCAAAAAATCCCGGAATTCCTTTGGAAAAAATTGATGACGTTATCATCGGATGTGCCAACCAAGCTGGTGAAGACAACCGAAATGTTGCAAGAATGGCTTTGCTGTTGGCAGGAATTCCTGTAAATGTTCCGGGTGAAACCGTGAACCGGCTTTGCGCTTCCGGAATGAGCGCTATTGTACAAGCATATCGCGCCATAAAATCCGGTGAAGGTGATCTTTTTATTTCCGGCGGTGTGGAAGGAATGTCAAGAGGTCCGTTTGTGATTTCCAAAGCAGGAAAAAGCTTTGATACTTCCCAGAAAATGTATGACAGCAGCTTTGGCTGGAGATTCATCAATCCGGAAATGGAAAAAATGTATGGAACAGAAGCTATGGGAAAAACCGCTGAAAATCTGGCTGAAATGTATAAAATTTCTAGAAAAGAACAGGACGAATTTGCTCTTCATTCTCAAATGAAAGCCAAAAAAGCGCAGGAAAACGGAAGGCTTTCAGAAGAAATTTCAGACATTGAAATCCCACAAAGAAAAGGTGATTCCATTATTATTAATAAGGATGAATTTATAAAACCAAACACCACTTTGGAAATTCTGTCTAAACTGAAACCTGCTTTTGTAAAAGAAAACGGAACGGTAACCGCAGGAAATTCCTCTGGACTGAATGATGGTGCTGCTGCAGTTTTCATTGCTTCGGGAAAAGCGGTACAAGAGTTTAGTTTAAAACCAACAGCAAAAATTATCAGCTCTGCTGTTGTTGGTGTAGAACCGAGAATTATGGGAATCGGACCTGTTGAAGCCTCAAAATTAGCTTTGAAAAGAGCCGGACTTTCCCTTAATGATATTGATATTATTGAACTGAATGAAGCTTTCGCTGCACAAAGTATTGCGTGTCTGAGAGAATTGGGAATTTCAACTTCTGATGAAAGAGTAAACCCGAATGGTGGCGCTATTGCACTCGGACATCCACTCGGAATGAGCGGAACAAGAATTACCTATTCTGCTGCTTTAGAGCTTCAGAAAACCGGAAAAAAATATGCATTGGCAACAATGTGCATTGGTGTAGGACAAGGATATGCGGTAGTTTTGGAAAATGCAGAATAGCGGATTCAAGTCATTGCCAGCGAAGCGAAGCAATCTTTAGCTAAATAAGGATTTCTTGCAATGATTGCTTCGCTTCGCTGGCAATGACTACAAAAAAATTGCCTATTTTTGCAGGCATCAATTAATAAAAAATGAAACCGGGATTAGCAAAAGGAACACGGGATTTTACCACTTCGGAAGTAGCAAAAAGAAAATACATCATCACTATTTTACAGAAAAATTTTGAGACTTTCGGTTTTCAACCTTTGGAAACGCCAAGTTTTGAAAATCTTTCAACACTTACCGGAAAATACGGTGAAGAAGGCGACCGTTTAATTTTCAAAATCCTGAATTCTGGGGATTTCACTTCTAAGGTTAATGAAGAAAACTGGAGAAACAGAGATGCCAGAAAACTGATTCCTGAAATTTCCGATAAAGCCCTCCGTTACGACCTTACCGTTCCTTTCGCCAGATTTGTGGCGATGAATCACGGGCAGCTTACTTTCCCTTTCAAAAGATATCAGATCCAACCTGTTTGGCGAGCCGATCGTCCACAGAAAGGGCGTTTCAGAGAATTTTATCAATGTGATGCCGATGTTGTAGGAAGCGAAAGTATGTGGCAGGAAATCGAGCTTGTTCAGCTATATTTGAAATCTTTTAATGATTTAAAAATTCCTGTAAAAATCCACATCAACAACCGGAAAATACTTTCCGGACTTGCAGAATTTGCAGATATTCCGGAACAGTTGATTGATTTTACAGTTTCTTTGGATAAGCTCGACAAAATCGGGAAAGATGGTGTTATCAAAGAACTTCAGGAAAAAAACATTTCTGATGAAGCAATCCGGAAGCTCGATTTTCTTTTTGAAAATCTTCCTCAGCATGAAGTTATCGGTATTCTGAAGAAAAATTTTGAAAACACCGAAACTGGAAAAAAAGGACTTGAGGAGCTGGAATTCGTTTTGGAAAACTGTAAAAAATTAGGAATTGGAAATGATCTGGTTTTCGATATTACTTTAGCGCGAGGTTTGGATTATTACACCGGAGCAATTTTCGAAGTGAAGGCGCAAAATGTACAAATGGGAAGCATTGGTGGTGGCGGAAGGTACGATAATCTTACAGAAGTTTTTGGTGTGAAAAATATTCCCGGAATCGGAATTTCTTTCGGATTGGACAGGATGTATCTCGTGATGGAAGAACTACAGCTTTTCCCGGAAAATACTGAAAATGTAGTGAAATATCTTTTTGTGAACTATGGCAATAATGAAGCTCTTGAAGCATTAAAAATTATTTCAAAACTAAGGGAAAAAGGAGTTTCCGCAGAACTGTATCCTGAAGCCGGAAAGATGAAAAAATTCTTCAGCTATTCAGAAAAAAGGGGCGTAAAAAACCTTGTATTTTTAGGGACAGAAGAGATTTCGAATCAAAGCATTACCATCAAAAATCAGGAAAACGGAGAACAGAAAACCATTTCTCAGAAAGAATTTTTGGAGCAGGAACAGAATTTTTAGATACTTAAATACAGAACTTAATTCTTTCTTTCTAAACCTGTACTCTTTAAAAAATAGATCATAACATTCTCTTGTGTGTTTTCATTACAAAAAAACCACCTTAAAAATAAGATGGTCTTTCTGTAAAAACTATATGAATGTAAAAAACTAAAGTAAAATTAATTTTGCGAAACTGTTTCGTCTGCTTTGTCCTTAATTTGTGAAGCCACGTCATTCGCTTTTGATTTCAGATCGTTCCCAAATTTGTTCAGATTATCTTTCGCAGTGTTTATTTTGTCTTTGATTGCCTGTTTTTCTTCAGGTGTGGATTTGTTGTATTTCCACCAAGCTAAAGCTCCTAATCCTAATAATGCTAATAAGCCATTTCTTTTATTGCTCATAATTTAATTTTTTAATAGTTAAAAATTTATTTCGATTTGATGTTTCATTATATGTAAACTCTGTGCCAAAAATGAAACCCCGAATCATAATTTTTGTTAAAATTAAAAATCCGTCTCGTTTTCGGTACAAGACGGATTTTTTATGGTTCATTTTTGAAGGCAACAATCAGATTATCCTAAATACGGATATTTATAATCTTTTGCCGGCACAAAGGTTTCTTTAATGCTTCGTACGGAAACCCAACGCATCAGATTCATTTTGGAACCCGCTTTATCATTGGTTCCGGAAGCTCTTGCTCCACCGAAAGGCTGCTGACCTACAACTGCTCCGGTAGGTTTATCATTGATATAGAAATTTCCTGCTGCGTTTTCCAACGCTTTATACGCTTCATCAATCGCATATCTGTCTTGTGAAAAAATAGAGCCTGTTAAAGAATACGGCGAAGTGGAATCCACTAATTTCAGTGTTTCTTCCCAGTTTTTATCTTCGTATATATAAATGGTGAGAATAGGACCGAAAATTTCTTCCTGCATCGATTCGTAATGTCCGTTGGTAGTTTCGATAACGGTTGGTTGTACAAACCATCCTTTCTTACCGTCACATTTTCCACCGAAAATTATTTTCGCATCCTTGGATTTTTCTGCTCTTTCGATATAGCCTTTACATTTGTTGAAAGAATTTTCATCAATAACGGCATTGACAAAGTTAGACGGATCTTCAGGAGAACCCATTTTCACGGTTTTCAGTTGGTTTTCTATTACTTTTTTTACATCCTTCCAAAGAGATTTTGGAAGATATGCTCTGGAAGCTGCGGAGCATTTTTGTCCCTGATATTCGAAAGCACCACGAACCAGAGCAGTTGCCACAGCTTCTGCATTTGCAGAAGGATGCACCATTACAAAATCTTTTCCTCCTGTTTCTCCTACAATTCTCGGATACGTTTTATACTGATGAATATTATCGCCAATCATTTTCCACATTCCCTGGAAAACTTTTGTAGAGCCTGTAAAATGAAGTCCTGCAAAATCGGGATGTGCAAGTACTTTTTCTGCAGTTTCTTTTCCACTTGTAAAGATCATATTGATAACACCATCCGGAAGTCCGGCTTCCCTGAACACTTCCATAATTACGTGTGCAGAATAGATTTGCTTATCGGAAGGTTTCCAAACCACTACATTTCCCATTAATGCCATACAGCTGGGAAGATTTCCGGAAATTGCGGTAAAATTAAAAGGAGTTACGGCAAAACAAAATCCTTCTAAAGGGCGATACTCCGAACGGTTCCAAATTCCTTCGCTGGAAACAGGCTGTTCGGTGTACATTTCTGTCATGAATTCTACATTGAACCTCAGAAAATCGATAAGTTCGCAGGCGGAATCTATTTCTGCCTGATGAACATTTTTGGATTGCCCGATCATTGTTGCGGCGTTTATCCTGTTTCTGTACGGTCCGGCAAGAAGATCTGCAGCTTTCAGGAAAATAGCAGCCCGCTGTTCCCAACCCAAAGCATTCCATTTTTCTTTTGCAGAAAGAGCGGCTTCAATGGCAGCATCTACATGCTTCATATCTCCTTTATAATAGAATCCTAAATCGTGTTTATGATCTTGTGGAGATTGTAATTTGATTTTATTTTTCGTGGTTACATTTTTACCGCCGATCACCATTGGAATTTCCATTTTTTCTTTCCACATTTTTTTGTAAGTGGAAATCAGTGATTTAACATCTTCTGAACCTGGTTCGTAGCTTTTTACAGGCTCATTGACTGCATACGGAACCTGAGATATGGATTTAGACATAAAAATATATTTTGATTAATTTACAAATTTAAGATTTTATAGTGGGATACTAAAATTATGAATTTTAGAGCCTTTTAAAATTTTATTGCTAAAAATTTTTATCGCTATTTTGAGATGGATTTTTTGCTTCGTGTTTGCAGATTTAGCGGGCTAAATCAAAAATAGGAAGTGAAAAAAGGGCTCAAAAGAGCATCAAAATTGAGCAAAGTTAGATTTAAAACCCAATATATAAAATTTCGGTAAAATTTAAACAGGCTCTTAATAAAGGCTTAAAATTTGTATGCTCAACCGAAAATCTAAAAAAATATATTATGGAAAGCAATAAAAACAAACCTCCGAAAGGCGTTATCATTGCAATTTTGGCGCTGGTTGTAATGATTATTGTTTATCTTATCCTCACTACTGTGTTTCCGGAATTATTTCAGGCGATAAATGTGGGTGAAGAGGCTCCGATAAAAAGCAACTAAAATTTTAGGAATACAAAAAAGAAACTTTAGTCACGATTATCTCAGCTTTTCCGACTCCAGAATTTTCATAAAAATGGCTTCTTCTTGGGTAAGTCCAGATTTGTTGCCATTTATTTTCATCGTATCCAGCTGCTGTATATATTTTTTAATGGAATTATTTTCATAAAGATTGATAATGAGTGGATGGATGTAATATTTCCTGCAAACAGCGGAAGTATTCCCCAAATGTTCTGCCACAATTTCCAATGCTTTTTTGATCCGGTTATTTTTCTCTTTTTCCTGATCTGCCGTACCAATTTCGCGAAAGGCAATCAGCGCATTTACACTTCCGCTCCACGTTCTGAAATCTTTTGCCGTAAAATCATCATCACTAATTTCTTTGATATATTGGTTCACCATTCCGCTGTCTATCGGATGTCTTTTTCCTTCTTCATCATAATACTGAAACAGCTCTTTTCCCGGTATATCTTTACAGTTCTGTACTGCTTTTGCCAGCTTTTTGCTTTTCAGCTCAATATCATGGTAAATCCCTTTCTTACCTTTAAAAGAAAAGTGAATTTTTTGATTTTTAATATTAATATGCTTGTCTTTTAAAGTAGTAAGTCCGAAAGACCCATAGAGCTTTTCATAAATACTGTTTCCGATTCTGATATTCGTACGCTCCATTAAAGAAACTACGATTGCCAGAACTTTTCTTTTTTCCAGATTTCGGAGCGCAAGATCTTTTTCCAGCTGCAGCCGTATTTTAGGAAGCACATATCCGAATTGCAGCATCCGATAGAATTTGGTATGATTTCTCAGTGCGTTCCATAAAGGATGATAACGGTATTGTTTTCGTTTTTTAATATCCGTTCCTGTTGCCTGAAGATGCCCGTTTTCCAGAGTGCAGATCCATACATTTTCCCAAGCCGGCGGAATTACAAGCTTACTGATTCTATCAATTTCTTTTTTATGCGTGATGCGTTTACCATCAAGATAATAATGAAACTTTTTACCGTGCTTTTTTCTGCTGATTCCTGCAATTTCGGCATCGCTGGTGTACACAAGCTTTACTGCATTTGCAGATTTTTCCGGATCCTTCATTATTTTCAGAATCCGGGAGGGCTTGAGCTGGGAAATAATTTCTTCTTCTGAAGACATTTCGTTATTTTTTACCTTTTGAGAAAATCCAGAAAACAACTCCCAGAATAAAAACCACAACAATAATTCCCCACCACATTCCTGCTTTGAATACGGTTTCTACTGCTTTGCAGCTTCCCAAAATCATCAGAATAAGAACTGATATACTGAAAACACTTAACTTTTTCATAAAAATTGATTTTTAAAATTTATATCCTGTTATGATCCGGTTTCCAATTCCGGATACTTTTTTTTATTTTATTGGCAGACCAGTTTTCTTTTAAAGTTTTTTCCAGAAGTATCCGGAACTCTTCATCATTGGCAAAACGCAATGCTGCAATCTGCCCAAAAGACAAACGCTGCTCAACCTGTTCCGAGCGCATCTGAAAAAGTTCAAAATATCTTTCACGAAATTCCAAACGCACAATGCGATCTTGTAATCCCAATGCATAATGCTGACGAAGCATTACTGCCAAATAGAGAATCAGAAAAACCAAGATGGAAAAAAGAATCCAAATTAATCGGTGATTTTCATCATTAAAAATGCTGAACAAACCGAAAATCTGCAATATGACCAATATAGGCAAATACACAAAATGATGCGGTGGATAATACATTTTGTAGTGATGATAATCTTGTTTCTGCATATTTTTTTAATAAAGATACAATCTTACCATACATCAATCTTTATTGTTCTATAATAATGTAAATTTGTCGTGAAATTTTAAAAAAAAATAATCGTATGAAAAAATTAGTTTCGTTATTTACATTCCTGATGTTCACTATTTCGGTTTTCGCCCAGAAAACTTTAGTAAATGATCCTGCACATTCCAGAATCCAGTTTACAGTAACCCACCTTGGAATTAGCGATATTACCGGAAACTTCAACAAAGCTGCGCTAACCATCAATACCGATGATGCCAATTTTGTAAACTCAAAATTCAGCTTCAATGTGGATATCAATTCCATCAACACCAACGTGGAAGCCAGAGACAATCATTTGAAAAGTGAAGATTTTTTTGATGTGGCAAAATATCCTTCAATGGATTTTGTTTCTACATCCGTAAAACCGGGAAAAGAAAAAAACACCTATCTGCTGAACGGAAATCTCACGATGCATGGTGTAACAAAACCTGTTGCTCTGGAACTGAAATATAAAGGTTCAGTAGAAAATCCGATGAGTAAAAAAATGACTTATTCTTATCAGGTAAAAGGAACTTTGAAGCGTTCGGATTTCGGAGTCGGAACAAAATTTCCTGATGCAATGGTAAGCGATGAAGTAAGAATAAAAGGAGATTTTGAGCTTGGCGAAAAATAATTCCGGAGAATAAAAATGATACAAATGAAAGTCTTGCCTTAAGGCTTTCATTTTTTTTATTATACAACTTATTATTTAGAATTAAAATAAATAGTTATCTTTGCTGAAATCTAAAAGAAATGGAAAACGAGCAGATTATAGAAAACAAAATTGCCGAAGAAAAAAAATCTTCAGTTTGGAAGCGTTGGGTAAAACGCTTTGGAGTTGGCGGGCTGATTTTCTTTACAGTAAAAGGAATCATCACTTCTACGCTAATCTATTTTCTCGGGAAAAACTTTTGGTCGGTGATTAAAGATCATGTTTTCGCCTGGTTCGAATGATTTTTATAGCGGCTATTTTTTCCAATTTTCTTTTATAATTCTGTATTCCACATTCATTTTCGGGACTTCTCCAAAATAAGCTACCGAAACATCGCCCCACAATTCTGCGCCCAGTTTTTCCATCGCTTTGCGTGAACGGATATTTTCTTTTCCTACGTGAAATCTCACAAAATCCACCTCATCCAAAATATAATCCAGCATCATTTTTTTCACTTGCGGATTCAGTTTGGAGCCCCAAAATTTTCTTCCATAAAAAGTATATCCTATAAAAATGGAATGATCCACCGAATCATAATCGTAAAATCTTGTGCTTCCTGCAACCTCGCCGGTTTTTTTATCGGTAATCAGAAATGCACCTTGCGAAAGCATTGCTCCTTCAAAAAAAGTTTTGAAAATTTCCCTTTTATAACGGTCTTTATTCGGGTGCTGTTCCCAGATTAAAGGATCGGAAGCTACCTGAAACAGTTTCTCAAAATCCTCAGATTTCAGGGGAACAAGCTGTACATTTTCGTTTTCTAAAATAGGCTGGATATTCATAAATGATCGTTAATAAATGATGAATGGTTAATGATGAATTAATATTTTAAATTATAAATTTTTAAACTTTGAACTTTAAACTTTGAACATCAAAACAAAATCGCTTTTTCCAGTTCCAAAAGTTTTTGTTTTCGCCAGATTCCGCCTCCGTAACCGGTTAATTTTCCGTTGCTTCCGATAACGCGGTGACACGGAATAAGAATAGAAATCTTGTTCAAGCCATTGGCATTGGCAACTGCGCGAAGCGATTTCGGATTTCCAAGAATATTCGCCTGTTCCTGATAGCTTCGTGTACTTCCGTAAGGAATGGTGGTGAGAATTTCCCATACTTTTTTTTGAAAATCTGTTCCTACTGGCGAAAGCGGAACCGTAAATTCTTTTCTTTTTCTTTCAAAATATTCGGAAAGTTCTTTTTCCAGAGTTGCAAAATGTTGGTTTTCGCCCTGGATAATATGGGCATCAAAATATCGCGAAATTTCTTCCATTTCTCTGGAAAGAGATTTCCGGTCTGCAAATTCCAGCATACAAATTCCGTTATCATCAGCACAGCAAATCATTGTTCCTAAAGGTGTTTCGATTCTTTTTAGATCAATAATTTTTTCCATTTTCGATTTTTTAGGTGAAACTCCTACTATATTTTTAAAGCTTTCAGAAAAACCACTCAGGCTTTCATAACCGCTTTCCAATGCTGCATCCAAAACATTTTCGCCTTGCTGAAGTTTTTTGAAAGCCGAATTTATTTTGAACATTCTCTGAAATGCGTGAAACGTCATTCCGTGATTTTTCAGGAACCATCTTCTTATCGTTGCAGGTTCCAGACCTTGTTTTTCCAAATCGGAATCTTTCAGTTTCAGCATCGGGTTTTCCGAAAGTCCGGTTAATAATTTTTGAATATATTCCGGCATTTCATCAGGATTTTCCAAAGGTTTGCAAACTTTACACGGGCGATATCCTTTTGCAAGCGCATCTTTTGTACTTCCGAAAAATTCTACATTCTCGAATTTCGGTTTTCTGGCAGTGCAGGTTGGACGGCAAAAAATCCCTGTTGTTTTCACACCCATCCAAAAAACTCCTTCAAATTCAGGATTTTTTTCCATACTTGCCTTGTACATTATTTCGTTGGTAATTTGCATAAATTGTTTTCGGGGAAAAAATTTGTCAAACTTGGTTTTGCAAATATATTTTATAAAAATAAGAAAGGACAACCGAAAAACAAACAAGTATTTTTCTTCTTCCGTTGTTTCCGTAATGTTAGGATTTTAATCTTATTCAAAAATGATCAATCTATTTTTTTTGATTAAAAAATGGCTAAATAATTTTGGTTTCCTAAAAAATAATTTACTTTTGTTAAAGAAACTACTAAAAATAACAATTATGGGATTTATGAAAGAATTTAAGGAATTTGCCTTTAAAGGAAATGTAATGGATCTGGCTGTCGGTGTGATCATTGGTGCGGCTTTTGGAAAAATTGTTTCTTCGCTTGTCGAAGATGTGATTACTCCGCTTTTACTAAATCCGGCACTGAAAGCTGCAGGCGCAGAAGATATTGCGAAACTTTCCTGGAACGGTGTTGCATACGGAAATTTTCTTTCCGCAGTAATCAGCTTTTTATGTATTGCTTTTGTATTATTCTGGCTGATAAAAGTTGCAAATAAAGTAAGCAAACCTGCAGAAGAAGCTCCGGCAGGACCTTCATCAACTGATGTTTTGCTTACAGAAATAAGAGATGAACTGAGAAAAAAATAATTCTTATTTTCTTCTAAAATAAAAAAACGCTTCAAAATGTTGGAGCGTTTTGTTTTTATTTTTTTAATGAATCTGCAAAATAGAACAAATCTGTTCTGCCAAAGAAAGTCCAATTCTGTCTTGGGCTTCAACAGTAGATGCGCCTGTATGTGGTGTTAAAGAAATTTTCGGATGATGAAGAATGTCTTTTGAAGGGGTAGGCTCGTTTTCGAAAACATCCAATCCGGCAAATGAAACTTTTCCTGAATTCAGGGCTCCAATCAATGCGTTTTCATCAATTACGCCTCCTCTTGAACAGTTCACAATTGCGACTCCGGTCTTCATTTTTTCGATTTCGTTTTTACCGATCATATATCCACTTTTCTGCGCCGGAACGTGAAGCGTAATAAAGTCGGAATGTTCAAAAACATCTTCCAAAGGTTCAGTTTCGATATCGACGTTGATAAACTGACTGTTATAAAAACGGACTTTAATACTCGCTTTCCCTACATTATTATCGGCTGCAATTACGCGCATTCCTAATCCTAAAGCTATTTTTGCTACTTCCTGCCCTATTCTTCCCATCCCGATAATTCCGATGGTTTTTCCGCGAAGTTCTATTCCTTTCGCATAATTTTTTTTCAAAGTGGCAAATTCTGAATCGCCAATAACAGGCATTTTCCGGTTGGAATCTTCCAAAAATCTCGCTCCGGAAAACAAGTGTGCAAAAACCAGTTCGGCAACAGATGCAGAAGATGCTTCAGGAGTATTAATCACGTGAATTCCTTTGGAACGGGCATAATCTACATCAATATTATCCATCCCAACTCCGCCTCTTCCGATAACTTCTATGGAAGGGCAACTGTCGATAATATCTTTTCGGATCTGCGTTGCGCTTCTTACCAAAACTGTTTTTATCTGATGGTTGTTGATAAAATCGATTAAAAAATCCTGTGGAACTTTTGTAGTGATAACTTCAAAACCTTTTTCGGTGAGTGCATCTATCCCTGATTGGTCGAGACCGTCGTTTGCTAAAATTTTCATCTGAAATTTATTTTTTTTTAATCCTCTAAAGTTTCATTAAATAATATTCTATATTGCTCTACAAATTATTTTGATGAAATTAAAAAGGCAAACTGTATTTAATCTTTAAAAACTTCAATGGTCACATTTTTCTCGACCATATCGGTAAATTTTCCTTTATATCGTGTTGCTTTCACCAGATGATTATCGATCCAATGATAATTTCCGCCTCTTGGTTTTCCGCAAAGTACACTGTGGTATTTGAAGCCGTGCTTATCAAGCCAATCAATCGTAATCTGTTTCAAATCTTCGGTTCTGGAAGTAAAAAAACAAATAATATGACCCTGATCGTACCATCGGTTAATGGTTTCCAAAGCATCGGGATAAGGTTCGCAGGTGATCATTCTTTCCGGCTCCTCATTCGGAACATCATCGGTAATTGTACCATCAATATCAATGAGATAATTTTTGATTCCGCCTTTCAGTTTTGGACTTAAATGGTCTACATATTCTAATTCCATTTTTCTATAAATTTGAAGGGGCAAAATTACGAAAAATGCATCAAAAACATTCCCTAAAATTCATAATTGTTAAAAAACTACGAAAAATACTGGTGTTTATATTAAATTTTAAAGAAAATCATAAAGACAAAAGTTTAAAAAACGAATATTTTTAACATTAAATATCCCCAAAAATGAAACACCAAACTAAAAATCCAAACAAATATTTTACAAAATGGTGAAATAAACTTAAATTTGTAAAAATGGAAGAACAGGTAGTTTTAGTCAATCAGAAAGATGAAGTGTTAGGACTGATGGAGAAACAGCAGGCACACATCAATGGTTTATTGCATCGTGCTTTTTCTGTTTTTTTGTTTAATGATAATGGCGAAATGCTACTCCAAAAACGCGCTTCGGGAAAATATCATTCTCCCGGACAATGGACCAACGCAGTGTGCTCGCATCCACGAAACGGGGAAACTTATGTGGAAGCTGCCAATCGGAGGTTGAAAGAAGAGCTTGGAATCGCAACTGAACTTTCAGAAAAATTTCATTTCATATACAAAGCCGATGTTGGTGGAAATCTTTGGGAACACGAGCTGGATCACGTTTTTACAGGTAATTTTGATGGCGAATTCAATCTGAATAAAAATGAAGTTTCGGAAGTCCGATACATTTCTATGGAAAATCTGGATAAGGAAATCACAGAAAATCCTGAACATTTCACGGAATGGTTCAAAATTATTCTGAAAGAATATAAGCAGCATTTGTGAGAAAAGTCGGGAAGTCCGGAAGTTGGGAAGTCCGGAAGTCGGGAAGTCTGAAAGATTTCGAGTCGGAAGATGATTGGAATAATGAAAATGAATGGGAGAATTTGGAAATTTAACCTTTGAACTTTAAACAATTAAAAGTAAATAATGAAAAAAACTTCTTTATACGACAAACACGTAAGTCTTGGAGCGAAAATCGTTCCTTTTGCAGGATTTGAAATGCCTGTACAATATTCCGGAGTTACGGAAGAACATTTTGCAGTCCGCGAAAAAGCAGGAATTTTTGATGTTTCGCATATGGGACAGTTTTTTATTGAAGGGTCGGGTTCCAAAGAACTTCTTCAGTATGTTACTTCCAACGATGTGGATACGCTTGAAAACGGGAAAGCACAATATTCCTGCTTGCCAAACGGAAACGGTGGAATTGTAGATGACCTTATCATCTATAAAATGGATGACGAAAAATATTTCGTGGTCGTAAATGCTTCCAATATTGAGAAAGACTGGAATCATATCCAGAAATTCAATTCAACATTCGGAGCAAAAATGACAAATGCTTCTGATGAAATGTCTTTGCTTGCTATTCAGGGACCAAAAGCAACAGAAATTCTTCAGAAATTAACAGATACCCCACTTTCCGAAATTCCGTATTATCATTTCACGGTAGGAACTGTAAATGGCGTAAATGACGTGATTATTTCCAATACCGGCTATACAGGAAGTGGCGGATTTGAAATTTATTTTAAAAATGAAAATGCAGAACAACTTTGGGATGCCATTTCCGAAGCCGGAAAAGAGGAAGGTTTGATTCCTTGCGGATTGGCTGCAAGAGATACTTTGAGACTTGAAAAAGGTTTCTGCCTTTACGGAAATGATATTGATGATACCACTTCACCTTTAGAAGCTGGTTTGGGCTGGATTACAAAATTAGACAAAGGCGAATTTGTAGATTCAGAATTCTTGAAAAAACAAAAAGAAGAAGGAATTACCCGGAAATTGGTCGGCTTTGAATTGACCGAAAAAGGAGTTCCAAGACACGATTATCCTGTTGTAGATGCGGAAGGAAACGTAATCGGAAAAGTAACTTCCGGAACCCAATCTCCGATGAAAAAAGTGGGCATTGGTTTGGCGTATGTGGATAAACCGCATTTCAAATTAGGATCAGAAATTTTTATTCAGGTAAGAAATAAAAATATTCCTGCAAAAGTGGTAAAATTACCTTTTGTATAATTGAAAATTTGAAATTTGAAATTTGAAATTTTTGAAAGGCAAAAATATTCAGAAAACTTTTCGGCGGGCGCTTCGCGCCCGCCGAAAGTTTTAATTACTTCTTAAAATACAAATTCAACTTTTCAAGATTCGCTTTATCGTTTCCGACAAAAATTTCATCATCGGTAATAAAAACCGGACGTTTCAAAAAGCTGTAATGTTCCAGCAATAATTTTTTAAAATCCTTTTCTTTCAGCGATTTTACATCAATTTCCCTGGCTTTGATCTGAGTAGATTTTTTACTGAATAAAGATTCGTACGATTTGGTTTTCTCATACATTTCCGCTAATTCTGATTCGGTAATAGGCTCAGATTTTATTTCTCGCAGCTGCCAATCGGATAAATCGAGAGGCGACATTATTTTTTTATTGGTTCCACAGGTTTTCAGATAAAAAACTTTTTTCATGCCTCAAAAATACCAATATTAAAAAGATTCTGAAAATTTATGAATACCTTTAGTTTTTCAAAACAAAAAAATATGCAGAATAAAACGATTTTCCAGTTCATTTCTGAACCTAGCGATGTGAATTACGGCGGAAATGTGCACGGCGGAAGCGTGATGAAATGGATTGATCAGGCAGGTTATGCCTGCGCAAGTTCGTGGAGTTCCAATTATTGCGTTACCGTATATGTTGGCGGAATCCGCTTTTATTCTCCCATCAAAATCGGACATATCGTAAAGGTGGAAGCCGAAGTGATCTACACCGGAAAAACCAGTATGCACATTGCCATTAATGTATTTTCACGAAACATTAAACGGAAAGATTTTGAAAAGAAAACCCACTGCATTATTGTTTTTGTTGCTGTTGACGATGAAGGAAATCCGGTAGAAGTTCCGAAATTTCATCCGCAAACCGAAGCCGAGAAGCAGATGGAACAATACGCCATCAAACTGATGGATCTGCGAAAGCAAATAGAAACCGAAATGAAACCTTTTATGTAAATGAACCGAAAAGAATTTTTATCGCTTTCTGCATTGGGAATATTCGCACTTTCCTGCAAAAATTTGGGAATGATGAATACGAAAAAAACACTCGGCATCCAGCTCTACACCGTAAGAAACGAATTGAAAGAAAATGTTGAAAAAACATTGGAAAAGCTTGCCGCATTGGGATTCAATACACTGGAATTATACGGCTACGACGGGACATTTTTCGGGAAATCAAGATCTGAGTTTTTGCAGATTCTGAAAAATACCGGGATGAAAGCCGTAAGCTCTCATCACGTTACAGGTTTCGCCTCACAAGGAAAAGGCACGCTTTTAAATAATTGGGAAAAAACTATTGAAGATCTCAAATTTCTGGGTTGCGAGTTTCTGGTTTGTTCCTATCTTTTTCCCGAAGAAAGAACCCGCGAAATTTATCTAAAGCTTCCAGACCTGTTCGGGAAATGTGCTTTGCAGGCACAAAATTCCGGGCTTCAGTTTGCGTATCATAACCATGATTTTGAATTTGAAAATTTTGAAAACAATCAGAACTTTTATGATTTTCTTTTGCAGAAAACCGATCCCATGCTTGTAAAAATGGAACTCGATCTTTATTGGATGGCAAAAGCCGGCAAAAATCCTTTAAAATATTTTGAAAAATTTCCGGGCAGATTTCCTTTGTGGCATGTTAAAGATATGGAAGACGAAAGCAAAGATTTTACGGAAATCGGAAACGGAATAATTCCGTTTAAAAATATTTTTGAAGAACGGAAAAAAGCAGGATTACATTATTGGTTTGTGGAGCAGGACGAAAGCAAAAGAAATATGCATGAAAGCCTGAAAATCAGTCGAGATTATATCCGACAACACCCATTTTTCAAATAGTAATTCAGTAAAAAACAATAATCATTCTGTAAAGTAAAATTGACTTTTAATTTTTAAATTTGATTTAAAATATACTAAAAATGAGACATTTAAAATTAACATTCATATTCGCTTTTGCAGGAAGTTTAGCTTTTGCATCGTGCGAGAAAAAAATAATGGTTCAGCATGCTGTACCTTATCAGGAAATTGGTGCAACTGCTTCGTCAGTTATTCAAGATCAGGATTTACCCGAAAATGTAAAGGCTTTTCTAAAAAAATATTATCCTGACGCAACCGTTACTGCTTACGAAATAAAAACGATTCCGGAAGGTAAAAAATATGAAGTAAAACTGAATAATGGTGCCGAAATAGATTTCGATAACGATGGGAACTGGGAAGAAATCAGTGATAAGCAAGGGATTCCGGAATATATTATCCCTAAAAATATTCAATCTTATGTTTCAAAAACTTATCCGGGAATAAAAATTGAAAGTATTGATAAGGAACAGAATAAGATTAAAGTTGAACTGCTGAACGACCTGGATTTGGAATTTGATCTTCAGGGAAATTTTCTAAGAATTGATCCTTAAGTATTGACCTTATTTCCACAAATAAAAAAGTCAGAATTTATTTAAAATTCTGACTTTTGATTTGGTTATACTCTCAAAATTATCTTGCGATGTTTACAGCTCTTGTTTCGCGTATAACTGTTATTTTTACTTGTCCAGGATACGTTAATTCATTCTGGATTTTTTCGGAAATATCATAGGAAAGTCGGGCTGCAATTTCGTCTGAAACTTTACCACTTTCCACCATTACGCGAAGTTCTCTGCCTGCCTGGATAGCATAAGCGCTGGAAACTCCGTCAAAGCTCAAAGCAGCGGCTTCAAGATCTTTTAATCTTTGAATATAAGATTCCAAAACCTGGCGTCTTGCTCCCGGTCTTGCTCCGGAAATTGCATCGGCAACCTGAATAATTGGTGAAAGAAGCGAAGTCATTTCCACCTCGTCGTGGTGCGCTCCGATAGCGTTCACTACTTCTGCATTTTCTCCGAATTTTTCTGCCCACTGCATTCCGAGAAGTGCGTGTGGAAGTTCGGATTCCTGCTCCGGAACTTTTCCGATATCGTGAAGCAATCCTGCTCTTTTTGCGAGTTTTACATTTAAACCTAATTCGGCAGCCATTGTTGCTGCAATGTTGGCAACTTCTCTGGAGTGTTGCAATAGGTTCTGACCGTAAGAAGAACGGAATTTCATTCTACCCACAATTTTCACCAGTTCCGGATGAAGACCGTGGATTCCAAGATCAATGATGGTTCTTTTTCCGACTTCGATAATTTCTTCTTCGATTTGTTTTCTTGTTTTTTCTACTACTTCTTCAATTCTTGCCGGGTGAATTCTTCCGTCTGTTACCAATCTGTGAAGTGATAATCTTGCGATTTCTCTTCTCACAGGATCGAAACAGGAAAGCAAAATTGCTTCCGGAGTGTCATCTACAATAATTTCCACACCTGTTGAAGCTTCCAAAGCACGGATATTTCTACCTTCTCTACCGATAATTCTACCTTTCACCTCATCAGATTCGATATTGAAAACAGATACTGAATTTTCGATTGCCTGCTCGGTTCCGATTCTTTGGATGGTTTGGATGACGATTTTTCTGGCTTCATTTTTCGCATTCAGCTGTGCTTCTTCCATAATGCTTTGTACGTGTGCCTGTGCTCTGGTTTTGGCTTCGGCTTTCATGGCTTCTACCAGTTCGTTTCGGGCATCTTCTGCGGAATAATTTGCAATTTTCTCTAAAATTTCTACTTTCTGAGCGGTTACAACATCCAGTTCCTGCTGCTTTTTTTCGAGGATTTCGTGCTTTATTGCATAATCTGCTATCTGCTTGTCGAGATCTTTTTCCAGTTTTCCAGTTTTGCTGAGCTCATCGTTGAGTTTTCCTTCTTTGTCTTTAATTCGTTTTTCTGCTTCCTGCATTTTTTTCTCGCGACTTTGGATATCTGCATCGTGCTGGGATTTTAGCTCAAAGAATTTTTCTTTTGCCTGAAGATGCTTTTCCTTCTTAATGGATTCGGCTTGAACTGTGGCTTTTTCTATAAGGTTTTCGGCGTTTTTTCTGGCATCATCTATGATGAATTTGGCTTTGGAGTTCAGGGAGCTTTTAGAAAATAACATTCCCAGAACGCCACCGATTACCAGACAAACTGCGCCGATAATAATAATGGTTGCTGTCATAATTTATATATAGTTTTAATGTTCAAAATTTAGTTGGTTGAGAATGATGGTAACCTCTATTTTGATAGTATATCTCATCAATTCTCGATAATAAAAAAGCCTACAACAGTTCAATGATTTAGAGTAAACTCCTAATCAACACGATTTGGACTGATTTTCACTTTCTGTAATCCGAAATATCGGCACGCCATTGAGTGAACTTTTGCCCGGTAATTGTTTAGCGTTGAGTTTACCTGTAATGTGTCAGAACTATTGTAGGACAGTTTTCTTCTGAAAAATATTAATTATTTTCCAGTTCTTCCAAAAACCGGTTGAGCTGGTGTACTCTTTCGGTGGAAGCGTTTATATTATTTTCGTTGGCAAGACGCGATACTTCTGCATTGGCACCTAATTTTAGAGCGCACATTGCTAAAGCATCCTGCTTATCCCGCACATCGAAGCTGGCTTCAAAATCTTTAATCATATTTTCAATCTGCTTGCCTACTTTCCGAAGGGTTTCTTCTTCTGCAGCAGGTACATTCAGCGGATAGGTTCTTCCCGCAATATTGATCGTAATACGCCTTACATCCATCACAATCCACTGTTTTGAAGTTGTGCAATACAAAGGTCTATTTCCTTGACAAGCCTGTTGATATGGTTTTTCATTAGGCGGTTATGCTCCGGATTTCCCGATATTGCGGAATACAATTTTATATTTTTCTGTTCTTCTGCCAAAACCCTGCTTTTTTTCTGTTCTTCTTCATACTTCAATCTAAGCTCTTGGTGTTCAGTAGAAAGTTCGGACATTTTTTCGCTCAGATCCTGATATTTTTTTGCTATTACCAAAATCTTTTTTTCAAGAGTCGAAAAATTTTGTTCTAATTCACTGAGCATATTCAGGGTTAAAAAATTCTAACAATTACGCAAAAATAATAAAATTAAATCTGAATGAAAAGAATAATTTGTTCTTTTATGGTGAATGTGCAGAAAATAAAGGTTTGAAAATAAGGAGTATTGATTTTATTTTCAATAAAAAATCTCTGCGATTAAATATTGCAGAGATTAGAAATATGTGTTTTTGGAATTATTTTTTAATGATTTTCTTTGTTTCGGTTTTTCCGTTTTCAAACGTAACATTTACATAATACACTCCGTTTTTAAGTTCGGAAACATTAATATTATCCGCTTCTTTGGTTACTTTCACCTTTTGTCCTGCAGTATTGATAATTTCAATTTTCAGAATATTTGCTGTTGCAGTTACAGTAAAATATTTGCTTACCGGATTGGGCGCAATATTCAAATTGGTTGATTTTACATTCTGAATTCCCAAAGTATTGTTACTTGTGTTCACACATCTTATGGAATATCCGTGGCTTTTTGCGTCTCCTCCAAAACCGTTTGTGCTTCCTGCGTAAGTTCCGAGGTATACATATCTGTAAAAGTTAGGATTTTCACTTGCAGATTTTGTCCAAAGATAAGCGCGCTGTCCTTCGAACGCAAAGGAATCGTCTTTTCTGGCTCCTGCTCCGGGAATTTTCAGATTGCTTTCAAAAGCTCTAGTAATACCGTTGTTGGTAGCACCTTCTGGTTTTGGAAAAATGTTTTCTTTCTGCAATGCAATGTCCCAAACTTCTTCGGTTGGTATTTCCCAATTTTCGCCTATTGCTTTGCAGGGATCCATCCCGTTGTGCTCGGTTACTTCTGCGAGATTTTTTGCGTTCCAGGTATCATTCTGACCGGGGTTTGCAAACCATCCAGTGTAATCGGAATTCCACGGACTTCCTCCGTTGATATAAAATTTATCTGTGCCTTCTCCTAATCCTAAAGGATTGTTGGGTGTAGGATATTCTTCACTCATTTCAGAATCTTTCAGCTGATGTCCATCGTCCCAACGTCCCCACTGAAAATAATCGCCTCTTGCATTTTCGTCTGCGATATTTTCTGCTACATTGGTGCTTCCCAAATTTTGCTGCAGCCATTCGTTTCCGTCTGCTGCACGAACGGTTTGATAAAATACTGTTTGATTGCGATAAGTAAAGCTCACACATCCTGTATCTCCAATAGTATTTCCTGCTTCCTGCGGTGTACATTGTTCCTGAGCTGACCATAAACCAAAAATTCCTAATCCAGCTATAAGTATAGATCTTTTTAACATAATTTTTTTTGCAAAAATATCTACTAGTTATTATTTAGAATAAATATAAATAATGATCTTTATCATTTTTTGCATAAAAAAAAGAAGACCGGAAAAATCGGTCTTCAAAAATCTTTATTGATATAGAAACCTTATCTGTATTGGGTATTGTGATAAGTTCTATGATAAACTTTGATAAAGTAAAATAATTATTCAAACTTCAGGACAAACATAAATGCCCGGGTTTTTGCAGAGGAAATTGCTGCGGTCCAATAAGGTGGTGTTCCGGGATTATCGGCTACCATTTCGTCGTTGATCATAAATGTTCCGCGAAATCCGGGAGTAAGTTTAAATTTACTGAAATAAAACTGCATTCCTATTTCTGCTGACCATGCGAAACCGCTGCTTGTTGTCCGGAAAATTCCCTGCTGGTTATCGTCCTCGCTTTTGCTGTTGGATTGCAAATTCATAATCCAGTTTACACCTGTTGCGAAATAGGGTCGGGAATTGTACCAACGATCTCCGTGAAACTCGATCAGCAATGGAATATCAATATATGTTGCTTTTACGGTTCTGAGCTTATCGGCTTCGGAAAGTGCGAGAGGTGTAAAAGGCGGATTGGATGTTGTTCCTGCGGAATATTGGTCGTTGGATTGGGTATCAAAAGTAATTTGTCTTTCTACAAACTGTAATCCTGGTTCAATACGAAGGTCGAAGTTATCGTTCAGTCTCATTTTTCCGATAAGTCCGGCTCCGAAACTGTAGGATGATTTTACCTGAACAAGATTTCTTTGGTTTTCCATTCCGTATTTCGGATCCAGAACGAGTTTGTAATCGAAATTGTTTCCGGCAAGGAAAAATCCCCAACTGAATTTCTGATTATCAAAACCTTCGAGATTATCCATCCTGTCTTTGGTTCTGAAAAGCTGGGCTTCGGAAAAGGTTGTTAATCCGAATACGGTAAAAAGTAAAAATGTTATGATTCTTTTTTTCATATTATTTCGTTGCTTTGTAAATGGTGGCAATTCCAAAACTCAGTTTGGTGTACATTACTTTTGTAAATCCTCTTTCGAGCAGGATTTTCTTCATTTTTTCCCCAAAAGGAAAAGCGTTTACCGAATCGGGAAGATAGGTATAAGCCCTGTTATCTTTGGAAACGAGCTTTCCGATTCTGGGCAGTACATTTTTGAAATAGAACATATAGAATTTCCCTAAAACTCCTTCTACTTTAGAAAATTCGAGAATGTACACGTTTCCGTTTTCTTTCACTACTCTTTTCAGTTCATCCAAACCTTTGTTCAGGTTTTCGAAATTACGCACTCCAAATGCAACGGTAACAGCATCGAATTTATTATCCGCGAAAGGTAAATTTTCGGCATCGCCTTTCATCATCGAAATCGAATTTTGCAGATGTTGCTTTTTTACTTTTTGTATTCCTACATCCAGCATTTTCTGAGAAAGATCGAGACCTGTAATCTCTGCAGATGTTCCTTTGTAAACAGCAATTGCAAGATCCCCGGTTCCGGTAGCTACATCTAAAACATTTTTTGGGTGGTCTTTCTTCAGCATATTTACCAGTTTATTTCTCCAGAGCACATCGATATTCATAGACAAAAGGCGGTTAAGGAAATCGTATTTTCCTGCAATATTGTCGAACATATCTTCTACCTGACTTTTTTTGCTGGCTTCCGTATTATAGGGCGTAACTGCTTGCTTCAAAATTAAAATTTATAATATTCTGTATAATAATTCAGGAAATCCTGTTTCCTGAAAATTTTTGTTCGGGATTCTATTTTCTGAATGTTTTTAATGAGCTTGTCATAATCTTCATCCACATTATAATAAAAATCTTCAGTATAGAGTTTATTGAAATGCTTCGGCGCACCTAGATACATTTTCCCGTCTATCTGAGTTTTTCCGAGTTCCAAAAGTAAGGAATCTTTATTTAAATTATATCCGTAATACTGCGTATTGATATAGTAATCCTGATGTGCAATATTGAGCAAACCACGTATTTTGTCCACCACAAATGTAGAATCATACAATTGCTTTTTATGGGAATCGAAAACTTTAATCTCGTTATTCCCTTTGTTGCAGTTTACTTTTAGGGTTTGTCCTGCAGCAATTACATTTTCTTCCCCATTATTCAGTTTGAAATAGAACGTATTATTCGTGGGATTGTCCACTACATAATAGTTCTCTTTTGCTAAAAAAAGAAAATAGATGCCAAATGCGGCAATAACAGCCAAAAGTGCAAACAAAAGACCTTTTGCAGAAGCAGATAATTTCATCAGGAATATTTCTGAAAGTGCAAATTTAATATTTTTTTGTTTCATATGCAGGTATTTATTCTTTTTAAAAAATATACATAACCATCCTCTAAGCAGGTATTTGCTTGTAAACAAATTTGTTATTGATGATTTCATTACAGATACAATATTAATTCTTAACTTTGCTGAAATTTTTTCATAACAAAAGATTATGCCCAATACAATCATCATAGGTTCGGGGAGCTGTGTGCCGGAAAGAGTAATAACAAGGGATTATTTTCAGAATTCGGAATTTTACACCGATGAGGGAGAAAAACTTGATAAACCGAACGAAGAAATTATCCAAAAATTTGTGGAAATTACAGAAATTGAAAACCGCAGATACGTAAAGGAAAATCAAAACAATTCTGATATTGCCACCATTGCAGCTCAAAAAGCAATTGAAGATGCAAAAATAGATCCCGAAATCTTGGATTATATTATTTTCGCTAGCAATTTCGGGGAAGTAGACGGAGCCGGAACCGCAAATTTTATGCCCAATATGGCTGCCCGAGTAAAATCTAAATTAGGCATAAAAAACAGAAAATGTATAACTTATGATATGATTTTCGGATGTCCTGGTTGGGTGGAAGCAATGGTATTGGCAGATATTTTCATAAAATCCGGAAATGCAAAAAATATCCTGGTTATCGGTGCCGAAACATTAAGCCGCGTTACCGATCCTTATGACAGAAATAAAATGATTTTTGCAGATGGAGCCGGCGCAGTAATAGTAACAGCAACCGATCAGCAAAACGTAGGAATTATTACCCACAACACGATTTGCGATAATGGAATCGAGCTGGAATATCTCACGAATGCTGCCTCGCTAAATCCCGAAAATAAAGATGCATACCGACTTTATATCCGGATGCAGGGCAGAAAAATTTATGAATACGCACTGAAAAATGTTCCAGATGCTATTAAAGCAACAATTGATCAGGCGGGATTAACAATTGATGATATTGATAAAATCCTGATTCATCAGGCAAATGCAAAAATGGATTATGCAATGATTTCCCGACTGTTCAAACTGTACGGAAAGTCCGATTACAATCATTCGGTTTCACCAATGACCATACAGGAATTCGGGAATTCTTCCGTAGCAACTATACCTACAATGTTTGACCTGATTATGAAAGGAGAAATGAAAGACCAGAAATTCAAAGAACACGGCAATATTGTTTTCGCTTCTGTAGGAGCCGGAATGAATATTAATGCAATTGTTTACAAATTTCCTTAATCTTTTCAGCTTAAAATCAATGTAAAATACAGCGCAAAGAAGTCTTACTTTGTGCTTTTTTATTCCTCAATTATGCAAAAGAATTTCCTCATCATTACAGCCATTTTCCTCGTTCTGGAAATGTATGTTTATCAGGCTTTCAAAACCATTGTCAGCAATTCTGCTGTACGCATTTCATATATCGCGGTTACGGCTATTCTTTACGGATTTTTATTTTATGAGATTTCCACTTTTCAACGGTCGGATCGCGATCATCACAGGATTCAGCTGATTGCAACCCTGTTTCTGGCATTTCTGATTCCGAAAATAATTGTGGGAATTTTCCTTTTGACTGATGATATTTTCAGGCTGCTGCAATTCGGATATCAGCAGTTTTCCAATTCCGAAAACCATTTCCCTGAAAGACGAAAATTCCTTTCCATTCTCGGTTTAGGTTTGGGTGGGATTTTATCTGCGCTGGTTTTGGATGGCGTAATTTTCGGGAAATACCGACAAACAGTGAGAAAAGTAAAGCTAAAAATTTCCGAACTTCCGGAAAATTTCAAAGGTTATAAAATTCTGCAGATTTCGGATGTTCATAGCGGAAGCTTTTTTCATCCCGAAAAATTGGAACACGCTATTGATCTGATTAATGAACAAAACGCCGATTTAGTCCTTTTTACCGGAGATATGGTGAATAATTTTGCCGAAGAGTTCCAGCCTTTCATTCCTCTGTTTTCAAAAATAAAATCCAAAGACGGCAAGCTTTCGGTTTTGGGAAATCACGATTATGGTGATTATGCGGATTGGAAATCTGAAGAAGAAAAAGCCAAAAATATCCCGAAATTGATTGATTTCGAGAAACAAGCCGGCTTTGAAATGCTGAGAAACGAACATCGTATTATCGAAAAAAACGGACAAAAGCTCTACATTCTCGGTGTTGAAAACTGGGGCGAAAAACCTTTTCCGCAATACGGCGATCTGGATAAAGCTGCAAAAGAAATTCCGCCGGAAGCCGCAAAAATACTGATGAGCCACGATCCTACGCATTTCGACAGAATTGTAAAATTTCATCCTGCAAATATCCAGCTTACACTTTCCGGACATACACACGGAATGCAGTTCGGGATCGATCTGAAAAACATAAAATGGAGTCCGGTGCAATACCGCTATCCGAAATGGGCGGATTTGTATGAAAGCGAAGGAAAATATTTATATGTAAACCGTGGTTTCGGTGTCATCGGATATCCTGGAAGAGTTGGTGTTTTACCGGAAATTACGGTTTTTGAGCTTTTTTAGTTTTATAGTATAGTTGTAGTATAATATTTAGAAAATATAATCCTTCATTCTGGAAGTAGCGAGTTCTTTTTCGTTGATCCATTTCAGGAAATCTTCCAGTTTGTCTTCCATTTTCCTACCGGAATTCAGCTTTCTGTAAAAAGGAATCTGAAAAGGATATTTCCTAAAATCTGTAAACTGCCAAGAATTGAGATAGATCAGAACAAAATCTTCGGCTTTCAGGGTTTCCAATACCATATTCTGGTAATAAGTCTGTGGCAGCATCTGGAAAACAAAATCATTGTAAGGAAGCTGCGAATACGGCGAAATACTTTCGGGAACGATGTTCATCCCAGCTTCTTCCGAAATTTCCGTACTTCTTTGCAGCCGCTTAAACGGGAAAAGAATATTGGCATTTTCGATATTGGAAATATAATTGAACTCCAAAGATTTTAGTTCAGGAACAGTGTATGAAATTTCTTTCTGGCGTATTCCGCGGATATTTTTCTCAATAAAATTTTGGATGCTGAACTTGGCTTCTTCAATTTCCTTCAAAGTAGAATTGCGATTATAAAAAGAGATTTCGTGTCCTTTTTCCGCGATTTTTTTCAGCAAAGGTTTCAGGTTTTCGGTCAGAGCAATTTCTACAAAAAAAGTTGCTTTTATATCGTGCAGCTCGAGAATCCGTAACAGAGAATTCGTGTTTTTCTGGGTGATTTCCGTGCGTTCAACCTCAGAAATTTCCCTGTCATCTTTGAACGGAGCAAAAATATTAATGAGATTGAATGTTAATAATATCATCTGAAGTTATTTCTAAATAAAGCTAATAAAAACCTGATTTATAATTATTTAATAAATTCAATTTTATACAAAATATAGCAAAATTTACTTTTGTAACTTCACTTTCAGATTCTTAATCATATCTTTCGACATTTCAGAAATCCCGAAATCGTAAGATAATCCCCAATCCTTTTTTGCCACGGAATCATCAATCGAAGCCGGCCACGAATCTGCAATTGCCTGCCGGAAATCCGGCTGGTAATCAATCTCAAATCCAGGAATTTCTTTTTTGATTTCTTCTGCAAGCTCTTTCGGTGTGAAGCTCATTCCGCCCAAATTGTAGGAACTGTGAACCGTGAGATTTTCTTTTGGAGCTTCCATAAGTTTCAAAGTTGCATTAATAGCATCATCCATATACAACATCGGCATTGCAGTATCTTCTTTTATGAAGCTCGTATATTTTCCTTCCTCAATCGCTTCATAGAAAATTTCAACCGCATAATCCGTAGTTCCGCCTCCAGCTGGTGTTTTCCAGGAAATTAAACCGGGATATCGGATGCTTCGTACATCAACACCGAATTTATTATGATAATATTCGCACCATTTTTCACCTGCTAATTTGGAAATTCCGTACACTGTTGTCGGATTCAGCACTACATCCTGCCCTACATTTTCTTTCGGAATTCCTGTCCCGAAAACCGCAATTGAACTGGGCCAGAATATTTTCCGGATCAATCCTTCTTTTGCCATTTCACAAAAATTGAGAAGCGGCTCCACATTCAGTCTCCACGCAAAAAGGGGCTGTCTTTCCGAAGTTCCGGAAAGCAACGATGCCAAATGGTATACTGTTGTGATGTTGTAATCCTGAATAATCTGGCGTACCAATTGCGTATTGGTAACATCCATTCTTTCATAATATCCTGCGGAAGTCAGAGATTTGTCCCATCGGTCAAGCCCGGAAGCAATTACATTTTCTTTTCCGTGAATTTTCACAAGTCTGTTGGTAAGTTCCGTCCCGATTTGTCCGAGAGCACCTGTAATAAGAATTTTTTCCGTGGAGGATTCCATTTTTGCTTTGATTTTTATTAGAAAAGCAAATTTAAAAATTTTAGGAAGTATAGAAAACTAATTTTTACATTTGAACAAATTTTGTTTTTATGAAAAAGATTTTAGCGTTTTCGATTTTATTTTCCTTTTTTACTTCTGGATTTTCGCAGTTCACCGATTTTAATATCGTTAAAGAAGTAAAAGTAAAAAATAAAGGAGTTGTAGTTTCCGCACATCCTTTGGCAAGCGAAGCCGGCGCAAAAATCCTGAAAATGGGCGGGAATGCATTTGATGCAATCGTGGCAACACAATATGCTTTGGCAGTTGTATATCCACAAGCCGGAAATATTGGTGGTGGTGGTTTTCTGGTTGGTGTGAAAAATAGTGGTGAAAAATTTACCATCGATTATCGCGAAACTGCGCCCGGAAAAGCTTCAAAAGATATGTATCTGGATAAAAAAGGGAATGCTGATACCAATCTTTCCCAAAACGGAAGATTGGCAGTGGGAGTTCCAGGTTCGGTTGCCGGATTTTATGCGACTTTGAAATATTGTAACCTCCCGATGGAAAAGCTGATCCAGCCTGCGATTGATCTTGCGGAAAAAGGATTTGCAGTAACCGAAAAAGAAGCACTGCTTTTAAATTCCCAGAAACCATATTTTATAAAACACAGCTCTACTGCCAATCCTTTTGTAAAAGAAACATTATGGAAAGCTGGAGATCTTCTGGTGCAGAAAGAATTGGCAGAAACGCTGAAAAGAATTCAGAAAAGCGGACAAAAAGGATTTTATGAAGGAAAAACCGCCGGACTTATTGTTGCAGAAATGCAGCGCGGAAACGGGATTATCACCTTAAACGATTTGAAAAATTATAAAGTCGCTGAACGTAAACCTCTGGAATTTCAATACAAAGGAAACAATGTAGTGTCGATGCCGCTTCCTTCGAGTGGAGGAATCCTTCTTGCGCAAATGCTGAAAATGTCGTCTTTTGAAAACCTTGAAAAATACCAGTTCAATTCTGCAAAATCGGTTCAGATTATGGTGGAAGCTGAACGCCGTGCTTTTGCAGACAGAGCCGAATATATGGGCGATCCGGATTTTATTAACGATAAAACCGAAATGCTGATCTCCGATGAATATCTGAAAAACCGTTGGAAATCTTATAATCCTGAAAAAGCAACACCCAGTTCGGAAGTCGGAAAAATTATCAATCCAAATAAAGAAAGTACGGAAACCACACATATTTCGGTTTTGGATAAGGACGGAAATGCTGCAGCTGTAACTACTACTTTGAACGGACTGTACGGCAGCAAGGTTGTGGTTTCGGGAGCCGGATTTTTCCTGAATAACGAAATGGATGATTTTTCCGTAAAACCTGGTGTCCCGAATATGTTTGGTGCAGTTGGCGGCGAAGCCAATTCCATACAGCCGAACAAAAGAATGCTTTCATCAATGACACCAACGATTGTCCTGAAAAACGGGAAACCTTTTATGGTAGTAGGAACGCCTGGTGGAACTACTATTCCTACCTCTGTATATCAGTCGGTTGTGGATGTGATTGATTTTAAAATGGATGCAAATCTCACCGTTAATTCGCCAAAATTTCACCATCAATGGCTTCCCGAAAAAGTAATGGTGGAACCAAAATTTCCGAAATCCACGATTTCCGAGCTCGAAAAAATGGATTATAAATTTGAAAAAGTTTCACAAATCGGGAGAACCGAAATGATTCTGATGGATGAAAACGGAAATATCCACGCAGTTGCGGATGGACGCGGAGACGATTCGGTAGCAGTGGAATGATGCGAGATGCGAGGTTCAAAGTTCAAGGTTCAAGGTTCAAAGTTCGAGGTTCGAGTTCAAAGTTTAGATTTGTTAGCTTTCGAACTTTACCCTTAACAAACTTTAACTTTCACAATTCAGTAATAATTAAGATATTTGCGCATTATTTTAAAATTGAAGAATGAAGAAAATTTTCGTCTTGTCATTCATTTCTGCCGCAATATTTGCCAATGCACAATCCATAGGAAATTCGCCTTACGCTGCATTTGGGATCGGTGATGTAAAATATGACAATTCAGCAGATGTAACTGCAATGGGTGGGATCAGTACGGCATATATTTCAGATTTTAATAATTCATATAATTTCAGAAATCCGGCTGCCAACACCAATCTGGAACTTGCTACCGTGAAATTTGAGGTTACCAATGAAAATAATTTCTTCAAATCGGACTACAATAATCTGAGTGTTACCAAACATTCCAATTATATCTCCAATATTTCGATTGCTTTTCCTATTTCCAAAAAAATAAAATTCGGAATGGGATATCAGCCTTACAGTTCCAAAAAATACTCGTTGCTGATTAAAGAAGATGCCGCAAACGGAGATGTGCACGCCAACTATTTTCATGGTGAAGGTACACTAAGTACAGTTCAGGGTGGATTTTCTTTTCAGATTTCTCCGGAGTTTGCATTAGGAGTAAGAACCAATTTTTATTTTGGAAACCTCTACGATCTGGATGAGCTTACTTCCAGCAGCTCGGAACTGATCAACGGTTATGAAACCCGAAACAAAATAGAATCTTTCAATTTTACTTTAGGAACTTCTTACCAGAAAAAATTGAAGAGCGACCACAAGCTGACTTTGGGAGCAACCTATTCTTTCGGAAATACCGGAAATATGGAAACTACCTATACCAACAGCACCTATTATTATATCAACGATACCAAAACCAATATCAGCATTATTGATAAAAACAGCAGCACCGATAAACAGCTGATTCCTTCCGAAGGATCTCTCGGAGTAGGATATGGCAAGGATTTGAAATGGTTTTTAGGCGGACAGTTCGATTTCAAAAAAGGAGAAACAGTACAGTTTCTTGGGAAGCCTTTCGTTTATCAGGATTCCTACAGAATTGCTGCCGGTGGTTGGTTTGTCCCGAATCTCAACAATTTCCGAAGCTATTTTTCAAGAGTTATTTACCGTTATGGTGCCTATTTTGAACAAGGAAGTTTGAACATCAATAACAGAAGCGTAAACAAATTTGCCATTACAGCTGGAGCTACACTTCCGTTTGCGAATAAAACTTCTACCAGACTCAGCGGAATTGATCTGGGCATCGAAATCGGGAAACGTGGTACCGTACAAAATAATCTTGTGAACCAAACTTTCGTGAATTTCAGAATCGGAATTAATTTTGCAGACCGCTGGTTCCAGAAAGCGCTTTATGATTAAAATGTTGAGTGATGCAGGTTGCAAAGTTCAAAATTTTGATAAAATGTGTCCCGGAAGATCAATATTGTGTAGAAATATAATAGCCTACACAAAAGGAACTCCGTAAGATTTTTATCTTTTGAGAAGTTGAAAATTTGATATTTTAACTAATACAGGAAAATGAATTTTCATTTGAAAAAATATTTACAAAAAAATATAGCCGCCTTTGCAGGATGTGCTATATTTTTTTCTATAATTTCCTGTGAAGAAGATCTCACCAAGCTCGATAAAAATCACAATACCAATTTTCCCTCGCAAATCATCAATAACGCAAATATTATCCAGAGAGATTCGGGTTTTGTAAAACTTCGTGCTTCCGCGCCGCTCATCGAAAAATATGAATATATAGATTCTCCGTACGTTGTTGCGAGAAAAGGAATCGATATTAAATTTTTTGATAAAAAAAAGCCCAATGTTCCCGGAACGATTAAAGCAAAATATGCCAAAATCAACGAGCAGAAAAAATTCTACGAAGCTCACGGAAATGTAAGGATTGTAACCAACGAAGGACAGATGTTTGCAATGCAATCGGTTTTTTGGGATCAGAGAAAGAAAGAAATCTATACCAAAGATACGGTTTATGTAACTGATAAAGATGGTTCCACATTAGTCGGAGCCAACGGAATGACTGCTAAAGACGATTTTTCTGAATATACTTTTTTCAACAATTCCGGTAATATCAATGCAAAAAAAATCCCCGAAAAGGGGAAATAATTTTTATCTCGTAGAAATTTAGCATTCTGCCACATTCACGGCAATTGCAAGTCCGCCTTCAGAAGTTTCCTTAAATCGGTCACTCATACTCAGAGCGGTTTCCCACATCGATTGGATCACCTGATCCAGAGAAACGCGTGCTTTAGACGGATCACCTTCTATCGCAATATTTGCAGCCGTAATCGCTTTTATCGCACCCATCGAATTTCTTTCAATACAAGGGATCTGTACCAATCCTGCAATCGGATCACAAGTAAGACCAAGGTGATGTTCCATTGCAATTTCTGCTGCCATTAAAACCTGAGCCGGAGTTCCGCCCATAATTTCTGTAAGTCCTGCTGCAGCCATTGCGGAAGAAACACCCACTTCTGCCTGACAACCGCCCATTGCAGCGGAAATGGTTGCATTTTTTTTGAATAAAGTTCCGATTTCGCCTGCTACCAAAATGAAACGGACAATATCTTCATCGGTAATAAACTCGGTAAACGCTTGCGAAAACATCAGAACTGCAGGAATTACACCACTTGCTCCATTGGTTGGCGCGGTAATAATTCTCCCAAAACTGGCGTTTTCTTCATTTACTGCAAGTGCGAAGCAAGAAACCCACTTATTGATCGTTGTAAAAGTTTCTTCGGCATCTACAACCAACTGAAACCACTCTTCCTGATTTTTATAAATTTTATCTCCAAGCAGTTTTCTGTTCAGCGCTGGTGCTCTTCGGGTAACGTTCAATCCGCCGGGAAGAATTCCTTCTTTATTTACACCTTTATAGGTGCATTCTTTAATCTGCTTCCAGATATGAAGTGCTTCGGTTCTGATCTCTTCGGGACTTCTCCAGCTTTCTTCATTCAAAAAAATAAGATCGGAAAATCTTTCCAGTCCAAGTTTTTCGCAGTAATACAAAACATCTTTACCATGATGACACGGATAAAGTGTTCTGATGCAGGAGCTTTCCACGGAAACTTCTTCCTGCGTTGCTACAAATCCGCCTCCTACAGAATAATAATCCTGAATCAGCTCTTCCCCACTGTTAAAAACTGCACGAAAAATCATCCCGTTTGGATGAAAATCGAGGGATTTTTCTTTATTTAAAATCAAATGATAACCGTAAACAAACGGAATTGTTTTTTCGCCACCGAGATTTATTTTTTGTGAGGTTTTAATTTCATCAATTTTTTCGTCGATCAAACTTGTATTAATGGTTTTAAAATTTTCACCGGCAAGTCCGAGCATTCCGGCAATATCAGTTCCGTGCCCGATTCCCGTTTTGGCAAGAGAACCGAAAAACTCTACGAAAACTTCTTCTACATCGGCGATTTTATGATTTCTGCGAATCAGATCAAGAAACATTTCTGCGGCATTCCAAGGTCCCATTGTATGAGAGCTGGACGGCCCAATTCCTACTTTTATAATTTCAAAAACAGAGATGGATTGCATAAATTAGTTCAAAGTTTAAAATTCAAAGTTTGAATGTTTAAAGATAAGAATATATTTGGGATGATGGATGAATGAAAAATTACTCATCACTCATTGCTCTCAAAAATCTTCTTCAATATTTTCGAAACTTCTTTTGGTTTTGTTGCCGGGAAAAGATGGGTCCCGTTTTTTATGATATAGTCGGGTTGGGAATAGCGGATCGGAAAAACAATATCACGATCTCCCATAATCTGCACAATATCTGGATTTTCAGAAGATTTCCATTGAGAAATTTTTTCGATGCACCACTTCAGATAATACGGATTGCGAACGCGGAAATATTCCAGTGCTTTTGGATTTTTCGGCTCGTATATTTTTTTCAGAAATGAATAGATTAGTGGTGATTTTTCGAAAAACATTTTCTCGGGAAGCCATCTCGGGATTCCTGTAATTTCGGCTGTTTTCAAAAGACGGGATTTTTCCTTGTCCGATTTTATGCTTGCAAGTATTACTATTTTCTGTGCTTTTTTCAGTTTATGAATTTCCTGTACGATAATGCCTCCAAAAGAATATCCCAAGAGAAAAAAAGGCTTGGAATCATCAACATTTTCCGCCATTCTTTTGATATAATGATAAAAATCTTCATTGCGTTCGGGCATCAGCCAATCCAGAAAAACGACTTCTATTTCTGATGGAAACTCCAATCTTTCAAGCACTTTATAATCCGCTCCGAGACCGCTTATCACATAAAGTTTCATTTTCAAAAATAGGATATTTCTATAGTTTAAGAAAGAAAAAAGAACCCGTTTCTGAGTTCTTAATTATTCGGTTAATCGTTCTCGATAAACGCGCCGTATTGTGCGGCTCCTTCAATAATTCCCTTTTCATTACGAATAATATAAATTGGGATATCTTTCAGAAGATGTTCCATACGGTCAGAAATTTTGAAATCTTTGTAGAATTTTTCTTTACCTATAAGGTCAAAAATCTTGGACGGAATTTCACCGGTGATAATTAAAGCACCGATTGCTTTCAACTTCAAAACGAGATTATTGGCTTCTCTTGCCAGAAATTCTGCGTACATTTCGATGGTGAGGTTGATCAGTCGGGAATTTTTTTCCTTTCCAATCTCGGAAATAATATTCAGGAAATCTTCATTTTGTATTCTTTCCTTAAGCTTAGGATCTTCCTGATGTCTTCCAACATCTCTTAAAAACCGATAAATATTATATAGCCCGTCTTTGGAAAGTACGTTTTCCCAGGAAACGATTCCGTAAATTTTATTTAAAAACTGATAAAATTCCACCTCGAAATCGTTTCTTGGGGAAAATTCGGTATGTCCGCCTTCTGTTGCGAAAGGGTGCAAACTTTCTCCGTTCCAGAACATTCCTGCTTCGCCTAATCCGTTTCCGGGAGCAAGTACAGCGACATTCCCGCGCATTTTGTTTTCGGAAGTATGCAGGATTTCGAGCTGGCTGTCATTCAGATCCATAAAGCTGTAAGAAGTTGCTTCCAAATCGTTGATCAGATAAACTTTCTGCATTCCCAGTTCGTTTTTCAGCTTTTCGGAATCCATTGTCCAAGGAAGATTTGGAGTTTCACATTTTCCAAAAATTACCGGTCCGGGAACTGCCACAGAAATTTTATTAATTCCGGAAGTTCCTGTTTCATTCACGAAAGCTTTTACCATTTCGGCAAAAGACGAAAAATCCTGGGTATTGTAGGATTTTTCAGTAAGGCTTTTCAGCACTTCATCTTTACATTCGTAGACTGCAAAATAGCTTTTATTTTTTCTAAGATCCGCTACTATATATTGATAAGCAGTACATTCTTTGCCTTTCTTTCCGGGGGAATATAATGGAAAAGCGTGTTTGGTATCCATATCAAATTTCTTTAATCCCAAATATAATAAAAGTTTCGGCTTCAAATAAAAAAACCTTTTCAAAATTTTGAAAAGGTTTTTCATCATTATTTGGTGATATTTATTTTCCTAAAGGAATGTTGTAAGAAACGCCTACACCGAGGTTTCCGGCATTATAGTCCTGATTTCCGACTTTACCTTTGTCTCCGGTAAATACTTTCTGATACTGTACGGAAAAATTCCAGTCTCTGTTGTGGTAACCAATTTCCGGTTTGATGTAGAAACCACCATCAGGACGTGCTGTTGCGTTATTGGAAGCCACTTTCTCATCACCAGTGATAAAACCGTAACCGATATCAGAACCCAGATAGAAACCTGTTTGCTTAGGATAAATTCTTACCAAAGCTGCTACAGGAACTACTCCAAAGTCATTATTTTCGAGACCGTTATTCTCTTTTCCAAAATATTGGGTATATCCTGTTGCAATCCCTAATCCAAATCCCGGAGTTATAAGGTTTTGATACGCTACATCCAATCCTACTGCCATGGAAGCGTTTTCCGCTGGAACTGCCATTCCTACATTAGCACCTACTTTTAGAATATTCCTCATATCGGCACTTTGAGCACTTACTAAGCCTGCTGTTAAAATACCTGCTGCAAAAATTGCTTTTTTAATCGTGTTCATAATTTATAATTTTAAATTTTCAGGGAAGGAAGTTGTAAAAATCGTGCCAAAAACAAGGAATATGACCTGATAAAAATCTTGTTTTAATTGTAAAATGCTGATTTTCAATTAAATAAATATTATCAAAAATTAAACAATTATTTAATTCTGTCTCGGGTAATCTGCCGATTTTTTTTGATATTTTTTAAATAGATTACTGAAACGAATAATAATTTTTGGTTATGCCCAAAAAAAAGAGACTTAAAAAAGTCTCTTACAAATTTTCAATTTTTTCTTTTAGTTCTGCCCAACCTCCACCATTGTAGCCGTCTTTCAGTCCTTGAGAGTTGAGATATTCCAACGCTTTTCCGCTTCGGTTTCCACTTCTACAGAATAGGACAACCGGTTTTTCAATGGAAAGAATCTCATCTTTACGATCTTCCACTTCACCCAAAGGTATATTCTGCGCACCTTCAATTTCGCCATCCATTTCCAGTTCCATAGGTTCTCGAACATCGATCAGGTGATAATTCCCGTTTTTTAAAACTTCTTCTAAAGCCATATTATAATTTTTTGATTGATTACGTTCTGCAAAATCACTTGCAAAACAACTTAACAAATTTATAAAATAATCTTAGTTTTGCAATGAAATTATGACTTCACTTCCTGAAAAATATGCGCAACTGATTAAATCCAAAGCTGAGAAATTTGGTTTTGAAAGCTGTGGAATTTCCAAAGCCGGATTTCTGGAAGACGATGCCCGCTTTTTGGAAAAATGGCTGAGTAATCATTATCACGGAGAAATGAAGTATATGGAAAATCATTTTGATAAACGGCTGGATCCCACTTTGCTGGTAGAAGGTTCAAAATCTGTAATTTCGCTGATGTACAACTATTTCCCGGGAGAAGAAATTTCTACGGTGGAGAATCTGAAAATTTCCAAATATGCTTACGGTGAAGATTATCACGAAGTGATTAAGGAGATTTTGAAAGAAATGGTTTCCGAACTTCAGGAAGAAATCGGCGATTTCGGATTCCGGATTTTTGTAGATTCCGCACCGGTTTTGGAAAGAAGCTGGGCAAGAAAATCGGGTTTGGGCTGGATTGGGAAAAATGCCAATCTGATCTCAAAAAAAAGAGGCTCTTTTTTCTTTCTTGCAGAAATCATCTGTGATCTGGAACTTTCTGAAGATAGTGAAACTACCGACCATTGCGGAAGTTGTAGAAAATGTATTGATGCCTGTCCTACGAATGCGATAGTATCCGAAAAAATAATCGACGGAAGCAAGTGTATCTCCTACGCAACTATTGAGCTGAAAAACGAGATTCCCGAATATTTTAATGATAAATTAGAGAATTGGATGTTTGGCTGCGATATTTGTCAGGATGTTTGTCCGTGGAACCGTTTTTCTGTGCCGCATCATCAGGAAAAATTCAAGCCGAATGCTTTTTTGCAGCAATTCCGGAAAAATGAGTGGCAGGAAATCACTCAGGAAATTTTCTCTGAAATCTTCCGGAAATCTCCGGTAAAACGTACAAAATTTGCAGGACTGAAACGAAATATTGAGGTTTTGAAAAATAATTTTCCGGAAAAATAACCTATACAAAAGTTGATCGAAGCATATCGATGCTTTCAAGCAAAATACCCTGCAAAGGGTATTTTTTTGTTTTAAATATTTTGTGAAATTCCGGTCGAAAATAAAATTTTAACCAAAACCTAAAATATGAAATCAACAACTGTAATGGGAACGAAGCTCAATCTGCTTTTATTTCTTGTATCATTCGTATCCGGAATTTACGTAAAAGCCCAAAAAAACGAAAGCCATTTCGGACTGAAAGCTGCAATGAATATGAGCGGAATCAGCGAAATGAAATTTGCTGACAATCCTGAACAAAAAATCCGGATGAGCTTTGGTGCAGGATTGTTTTTCAATCAGGAAATCAGTAGCAAAAACAGCATCCACATCGAAGCACTTTACAATTCCCAAGGTGCGGAAATCCGTAATGAAGGTGATCCTTTCGAAGTGTTCCGGTTGGATTATGCTTCCTTACCTATCTATTTCCGGCATCATTTTAAAGAAAACAGAGCCTTCAGTATACAAGTTGGTGTGCAACCTTCGTATCTGATCAGCGGAAAAGTAAAAAATATAGGCGGAGACGACAAAGTTTATGATTTTAATGAATATTACGAATCCAAAGGTATGGATATGCAGCTCAACACTTTCGATGTCGGACTGAGTGCAGGGTTTGGTTTCGGATTCGGGATGTTTTCTTCAATTACTTTAACGTATACCCATGGTTTGATGAGTGTTTTCAAAGGAAAAGATGCGCCGGAAGGAGCAAAAAATTATTTGATCCAGTTTGGTTTAAGCGTACCTCTTACTTCTAATACTTATTAAGTTTAAAAAAAACAATCTCCGATTAAAAGAAATGTAGGTTCTTTCAATATGATTCATCATTCTATCTTTTTCTAAATTATTACATCTATGAGAAAACAATTATCCAAATTTCAGTCAGTATTATTGCTTAGTATATTATTTTTTTCGGTGTGCAAGCTGAACGCCCAATCTTCTTCTTATCCTTATTTTATGAAATATTACTGGTCGGAAAGTTATGATTCAGAAACCAAGAGCGTTCTTGCCAACCGGCTCATTAACAATACTTCCAGAGGAGAAAATTATGTGAAACGATTGAACAGCCTGTACCGGGAATTTGAGAATGTGATGGATGAGAAAAAATCGGCAGAACGGGAAAACGATAACTATTCCAGTAGGAGAAACCAATATGAAAAGCAATACAACAGTGCAAATGCAATGCTGCAGATGGTAAAAGTAAATTACAGTATGTGCAGATCCAACTGCAATTCGATAGCGCAGAATGCAAATAATATTATTAATAATATGAACAATTTAGCGTCTAAAATGGAAGATGCAAACCGAGGATTATCCAGAACCTACAATCTTGCGGAAGATCTTTCCAGAAGATTAAAGGAGATTGACCGGGAACAGCACAATATAAAAATGGAGCTGAATGATTATTTTCAGGAAAACATCTCGAACGGTAACATCAGTATGAAAATAGAATGAAAAAGATGTTTTTATTTCTGCTTTTCGCTTTTTCGGTGCAATCACTTTCTGCGCAGCAAAAAGAATGGAAAAATCTTTTGAATTTGCTTCAAAAAGAAGCTGCTTACTTTGAAGGCAAAAACGGATTTATACAATTGGATCACAATGATTACAATAGCTTTTCTATAGAAAAAGCTTCTGTAAACGATTCGTTGGTTGTTCTCAGTATGTGGCTTCGAGACCGTTTCGGGAACGAAAATTCTGAACGGTTTGTAGAAGAAACCATTGTGCTGAATCCGGAACCGTTCCTTGTTTCTGCCGAAATATTTTATGATTTCAGCTATTATTTTAAAGATTTTCCCGATGCGCTTTTTCTGCGGCTGGAGTTTGACAAGGATTATCCGATGACAGACAAAGTAACCAATATTTACAAAGCTGTGATTCCCGGCAAAATCTATGAATCCCTGAATACTGGTAACACCTACCAAGAACCTGATACGGTAACGGAGGACCGCAACGAGATGGAAGATACCACAACAAGAATACTGCTGCCCATCCGTACGAAAAACAGAGAAAAAATTTTCAGTGCCATTGATGAATATCAACGTAACAGCCTGAAACCTCAGCTGGATTATGACCGGGAACATTGACTGAAGTAAACTTCTAAAACTTTACACAATGAAAACAGCAATATTCCTATTCTATTTGTTCATCTTTTTATTTGCAAACCTACAGATACAAGCCCAATCTTCTCAGCAAGATATTCCAAAATGTATCAGCATTTACAGAGATTACGAATTGTTATGTCTTACGATAAACCGGCAACATTCTCCTTATCCTCCCTCTTTTAATTATCATATTTCTGCCAAAACTAAAAATGATGATTTATTGGAAATAGATGAACGCCGGGAAAAATTTTATCAGAATTATACACTTCCGCTAAGAAACATCATATCATTCGAAAAAAAAATGGACAGCCTGCATAACGAAGTCCTTTTCATCATCGAGATAACGGACACTATACTCGTGGAAAATTCGACCGTCAAAAGTCATACAAAATATACCAAACAGTCGCAGGTTTCTTTCACCTTGGAAAACCCTTATCTCATTGCGGAAACTGAAGACTTACTCAATACGATTTGTCGCGACAATTACCGCCGGAAAAAACTGGAAGAAATAAAAAAATTAGAAACAACCTATTGATGAAAAAATTATAAAAAACTAAATGCAATGAAATCAATTATCACAATTTTAAACATCTGCCTGCTTGCCTTTGCAGGCACACAATCTGCGCAGGCACAAACCTTTGAGTATTCCGATTATCCGCGATTTATGAGAAATTACTGGAAACAAGAATACATATTAACCAAAATGATTACCAACCAGCTTTTGGAAACAAAAACGGGCAAAGTGTTGATTGAAGCATATGAAAAAGGAGATAGGGCAGTTGCGGATTATAACGCCGGAAAAAGCAGTAACAGACAATATACCTTGGATCAGCAATACAATCGGAATGAGGCATATAAATCAATAAAAATGATAGCAAAAGACGAAATTATGTACAATGAAAATGGTGAAACCCAACCATTGATGGAAACCTATTCCAAATGGCTTACAAAACTCGGCTCGGATTACAATAGCTGGGAGATAGAAGCTACTGTGAAGTATGATGATCATTACAATGAAACCGTTACGAAAGTTACTACTTTGGAAGATTGCAAAAGCATTCCGGCTATTGAATTCGATACGGATGGAACATTCATTATGGAAGATTGTGATGGCGATAGTGAGCTGGGGCAATGGTCGCTTTCCGGAGCCAAATTAATTCTCAAATATGATAAGTATGAGGATGAGTTTTACATATCGTTTATAAACGGAAAATTATATATAAAGCTGATAGGTGAGCAGCAAGTACAAAGATGGTCGAAATCATCAGGGATTATTTTTCCACCAAGACCCGACTCACTTCCTCCTTCTCTTACCGGAGAATAAAAACTTAAATACAATGAAAAAAGCAATCACAATCTTAACAATCTGCCTGCTTACATTTACAGGTATGCAAACCGCAGAAGCGCAAACCAAAGAAGAAACCATTACGTGGATAAAAGAAAAACTGGAAAAGTATGGCGGGTTCGAATATATTTACTTTAAAGATGTGCAGGTAAGCCCCTGTAAAATTAGCTTTACAGCAAGTTATCCCTCAAGCAGTTATTCGCAAAGCTTTAACCCAAGTACGGTAAAAGAATGGAAGATTGCTAGCAATAAGAAATACATTTATGCAGATGCTAATGTTATTCATTCCGTTGATTCGGATGGTGATGTTGACACGTACAGCATCTTTGGTATTAAAAACGGCGAAGCCAATATCCACGAGCGCATGATAAAAGCGTTGTTGCACCTGGCAACCTTTTGTAATGAATAAAAAATTAAATACAATGAAATCAATTATCACAATTTTAAACATCTATCTGCTAGCATTTGCAAGCACGCAAACCGCACAGGCGCAAACCAAAGAAAAAACCATTGTCTGGATAAAAGAGAAGCTGGGGCAGTATGTGAAAGGCATAGATAAGGAAAGTATTCGGGTAAGCCCCTGCGAAATAAGCTGGGTCGAAACAGAAACAGAGGAAAATGTATATCTGTATTATGGCGCCCCTCCTGCTAAATATTGTTCCTTTGACCCAAGTAAAGCAGGAAAATGGAGCGTGGAAGAAAATGGTCAGATATCCGCAGAATCAGCTGTTGTTAAATATGCCGATTATAATATGCTTTCTGGTGAGATTGAAGAGGAAGAGTTTACGGAATTGAATTTTTTTTCAATAGAATTGAGTAAAGAAGACCTTGCCGCCGATATGGCGAAAGCGCTTAATCATCTGGCAACCTTTTGTGAAGAATAAAAAGCTAATTAAAAAATTAAATTATTGAGAATATGAAAAAAAACATCACCATTTTTACGATTTTCTTGCTTGCTATAGTAGGAATACATACTGCAAAAGCGCAAGACGTGGAATCAGCTAAAAAAGAATTGACCAAAATCTTTCAAGAATCCGGCTACGAAGTACTCGAATTATCACCTTGTAAAGTGTATATAAAAATCAAATTTGAAGAAGATTTATATAACGAAATAGCTTTTGCGCCTAACGAAGCACATTGGGATGTTGTAAATTTTGGTTTTCGTTCCGACTGGAGGATTATTCACGGGAAAGAATATTATAAAGGAGAAACTAGTTATTACACGCAGTTTACTTTTAGCCTTGGGATGCAGGATGAAGAATTTTATTCCAAAATAGCGGAACAATTAAATATTCTTGGAGGTAAATGTCCGGAAAAGCAAAAAGAAAAAGAAATAACGGAAAGTGATTTGAAGTTGTTTGTATATGCAATGCAGGATATCAATGAAAAGCTCTCGCCTCATTTGGAAACACTTAAAAACCAATTGTCTCAATACGAAACAAGTGCGGAACAGTTGTCTAAGATTTACACGGAAGAAAGAGATGGGAAAAACATCAAAAACTATTCGGCTGTTGAACTAAAAGAAATGGCTAAAGCAAAACCCTTTTTGAAGACCTTTGAAGAAGAATACATAAAAATAACCAAAGAATATTTTGAAAGTGCTGCCTCATACTTGCCGCAAAAAGAATACGAAGTGATTAACGAAAAGCTATCCGACCCTGTATTTTTAGAAAAGGCAAAAAAGATACTGAACGGAAAATAATCAACATCAATATTCGCATTTTTTTAACTAATTCAATTTATAAAACAATGAAAAAAGCAATTACAATTTTAACCATCTGTCTGCTTGCAGTTGCAGGTATGCAAAAAGCAAGAGCCCAGGACAAAACAGCAATTTTGGATTGGCTGCGAAGCAATCTGAAAACCGTAATTGTGCATGATGACGATCCCGATTTAAGCTACACCATGACCAAAACCTATACGTTTTACGATAACAATTTTGTGGTAAAAACCGTAAAGGATTTTGAAGATAAAGACCTCAACAGCGCTCCTGCTTTCAGTAAAATATGGTACAAAGATATGATCCCGGAAAAGGAAATCACTTTTCAAAACGAACATCCAGACGGAGCAAACATTTTTACCATTACCGCAAATCCCGTTTATTACATCATCGGGAAAGAAGAAGCGCCGCTTCAGTATTGGCGGCATTTTGATGAACCTTCCGGATTGGATTTGTTTTTGCCCAAAGATGAAAAATTGAGCGTGGAAATAATTAACAAAATAATGAAATTAAAAGATTTGAGTTCGGGAAACGAAAATAATCAGAAATAGACTTTAACAAAGTTGAATCCAACATTATCCTCCACGAACACAAAAACCCTAAAGAAATTATAAGTGGAACAAGAAACAATTTTCCGGCATTATAATTCTCCACCGTGCTGATCCAGCTGTCCTTCCCATTTGGAAACCGCCGAAGTTGCCAGTGCATTTCCCAGAACATTGGTCATACTTCTTCCCATATCGCAAAAATGATCGATTGGTAAAATCAGGGCAATTCCTTCCACAGGAATATCAAACATTCCGCAGGCTGCAACAATAATCACCAAGCTTGCTCTCGGAACTCCGGCAATTCCTTTTGAGGTAAGCATCAGAACCAAAAGCATTGTGATCTGCTGTCCCAAAGTCATATCTATCCCGTAAATCTGGGCGATAAAAATGGAAGCGAAAGTCATATACATCATACTTCCGTCCAGATTGAAAGAATATCCTAATGGCAGGATGAAAGAAACAATCCTGTTATTACAGCCGAATCTTTCCAATTCTTCTACCAGTTTTGGAAAAACTGCTTCGGAGCTTGTGGTGGAAAATGCGATGAGCAAAGGTTCTTTTATTCTTCTTAAAAGTTCAAACAAACGGTTTCCTAAAATAAAATATCCTACGATACATAAAACCAGCCACAAAATAGCGAGTGCAAAAAAGAAATCGCGGAGATAGATTGCATATACCTTGAAAATATCAAAACCATTGGTTGCCACAACCGCTGCAATTGCTCCGAAAACTCCGAGTGGAGCAACCCACATAATGTAGCCAACCATTTTCAGAATAGCATGTGCACAGATTTCAAATGCTTTCAGAATCGGCTTGGTATAGCTTTCACCCATATTGGCGAGTGCAACACCAAACATTACAGAGAATACTACGATCTGCAAAACTTCATTGGTGGCAAAAGCTTCGAACAAACTTTTCGGAACAACGTGCTTTACGAAATCTTCCATAGAAAATCCTTTGGAATTTTTCACCAGTTCATCTGCTGAAGAAACATCCTGAATGGGAAGCTGCGTAACGTGTCCCGGTTCCAGCCAGTTTACCAGAACCAAACCTATAGTCAAAGAAACCAATGAAGCGGAAATAAACCACAGCATTGCTTTGGTTCCTACTCTGCCAATCATTTTCACATCGCTCATTTTTGCGATTCCTACTACCAGAGTTGTGAAAACCAGCGGCGCAATAATCATCTGAACGAGACGGATAAAAAGTGTACCGAAAAGTTTGATGTTTTTGGAGAAATTTCCCGAAGAATCTGGATATTGCAAATGTACAATTCCACCTGCTGCAATTCCTAAAATTAATCCGATGATAATAGCGATGAATAGTTTGTTTTGACCTTTCATAGATTTTCGTGTATTTTACAAATATAAAAAACCCTGAAGGTTTTTCTCTACTTTCAGGATTTATTTTGAGTTTTTATTGTTTCTTTCCGGCAAATTTATTCAGCTTCATTGTTAAAGAAAACATCACATAGCGTTTCAGGATCAGGTCTTCTCTGTCTTCGATATAGGAGCTGGAAATAATTCTTTTCACACTTTGGTTTTGGTTCAGGACATCATATACTTTCACTTTTGCCGTAAATTGTTTTTTGTAAAAGGAATATCCGATGCTGCTGTTCCAGAAGTAAAAATCCCTTTGGAAACCGGGAGCAATGTTAGAGTTGCTATTGTATTCAAAATCGTTTCCGATTACGAAATTGCTATCGAAAAAGTAATTTGTAAGCTCCAGCTTCAGCTTATTGGTGGATGTATAGGACTGATCTATATTGTAATTGGTGTAATCCGACAGATTATAATTCAGGCTATAAGATGGTTTTAGGGTGAGTTTGTCTTTAATTTCATAAGTAAGATTCAGACCCGGCGAAACCGTGTAACCACTGCTAGTAAACAAAGCTCCATCAATAAAACCTTTGGTATAATTGTAATAAAACCAAAGTTTCGGATTAATGGTAAACTTGCTTTCTTTCCACTTATAGGTTTTGGTAAAACCAAAATTCAGATTCACATTTTTGTTTCCGCTGATATTCGCATACGTGATATATTGCTTTCCGGAGCTGTCGTATTTGGAATAATTTACAAAATCATTATTTCTGTACGTAAAACCTGTGCTGATGTAATAGTTGATATTCTTCAGCATATTAAAACTGTTGAAATACAAATATGTGTTGTTTCGCCAAGCATTTTTCAGTTCCGGATTTCCCTGCTGAATAATCAGCGGGTTGGAAGTATCGATATACGGAGTAAGCTGCAATGCAGTCGGAATACTGAAATTGGCGTTATTATAAATATTCAGTTTTTTTCCTTCCGAAAGCTCATATTGGATTCCGAAATAGTAATCTGGAAGGACATTGTTTTTCTGAATATGAAACTGCTCCTGATGATAATTTGAACTGGTTTCCATCTCGGATAACCTCATAGTAAGACCTGCCCAGCCCGAAATTTTTTTCTTGCTGAGATTAAAGGAAAGACTCGGTTCGACAGAATTCACAGACTGCGACATATCGTAGGATAGCAAATTATTAAATCCGGAATACTGCCCGGAAAGCGGATCGTAATCATCCACTCTTCTGAAATTTTTGTCCAGCTTTGAGCTGTAACCCAAACCTACCGAAACACTTGCCGAATCCGAAATTGGCTCGGTATATTCCATCCCGAAAGAATATCCGTTTCCTCTTTTGATATTTTTAGAAAACTGGTTCCGGATATCATCAGAATCTGGCGTCTGGAAAAAATGAGTTTCGGATATATTCAAATCTTTATTTTTAGCTTCATTAATATCCATTGATGCGTTTGCGCTTACCGATCTTCCCTTCTTTTTCAGTTTTCGGTTCAGGTAAAAATTAGGAGTAAAGGAATTATTTTCGGAATCCGATTTTTGGTAAAAAGTTCCCGAATTCGCCAATATCTCATTTTTTGTAGTCTGGGAATTTGAAGTTTTAACAGTGGTTCCGCCAAGACGTGAAAGTGAAGGAGAAAAGTAAATGCTGGTCAAAGAATCCGGCTTCATCCTTACTACCATATCGTAGCCGTATTGCCGCTTATCATTTTCTTCATTTTCTTCGGAATCGGTATGCAGCGTATATTCCGGAAGCAAAGTGGTACGGGAAATTTTCGAGTGGTTTTTAATATTGTTGTCCAAAGCTATAAAGCTCAAAGTTTCCAGATCCGTTTCTTTACTAAACTTATCGGAATAGTTGAAACCAATGGTTGTAGATTTCATTATTCCTTTTGTATTTCCACCGGACATATAATAGGTGGTACCACCACTGGTAATGATGCTTCCGCCTTGCATAAACCAGGAGTTTCTTCCGTTTCCCATACTGTCGAAAACCTCGTCCTGAGAAAATCCCTGCGAGTTGATATTGTTGGAAGATGCAAGCAAACTGATCTTTGTATCATTTTTAAAATAGCTGAGCAATACGCTTCCTTCATATCTTTTATCTGATCCGTAACCTGCTGTAATTCTGGAAATAAATCCTTTGTTCTTTTTCTCGTCGATATTGAAGTTGATGGTTGCGTTGTTGGATTTTGCCTGCTTTCCGCTCAGTTCTTCCTCTTTTGTTTTGGTGGTGGTGAACTGGATGCTTTTGATGATATCCGCAGGAATATTTTGTAAAGCGATTTTGCCGTCTTTGTCAAAGAAAGGTTTTCCATTAATCATAATTTGATCTACTTCTTTTCCATTGACTGTAATTTTCCCGTCGTTATCAATTTCCACACCGGGAATTTCTTTCAGCAGTTCTTCAATTTTACTATCAGGCCGCACCTTGATAGCCGCTGCATTGAACTCGATTGTATCTTTTTTAATTTTTACTGCGGAAGCCGTGATCTTTACTTCATCAATAGAAGTAATTTTTTCTAAAACGACATTTCCGAGGGCGATATCGGTTTTTATTTCATTAAAAATCTTGGAATAAGATTCCCCATTATCAGATTCAATCCTGAAAGTAGAAGGTTCATCCATCTTATCAATTTTCAGATTGAAATTTCCTTCTCTGCTGGAAGCGGTGTAATTCACGATGGAAGAATCTCTGCTTTTCAGCAGATAAACTGTAGCATTTTCTACCGGATTATTCGAGGAATTAAGAACTTTCCCACTGATACTAAGCGTTTGAGACTGGAAAAATGACAGGAAAAATACCGTAAGTAAAAATGTAAAATATTTTTTCATAAAAAAACAAAGCGCAAATATATAAAAAACGCCCTGAAAAAGGGCGTTTCAAAATGTTTATCAAAGAGAAAAATCTTATGCTTTCAAATATCTTGCATAAGCATATCCTTCTTCTCCGTCTGCAGTTCTTACTTTCCACCAGTCATCGGAAGATTGCTCCACCAAAGTTACGGTTTCTCCTTTTGCAGCTTTTCCAACGACAGCGGCTTCTGTAGAAGGTTCTTGTCTCAGATTGAGGTTAGACTGTTCTGTAGCGACTGTTAAAGAAGCTCCTGCTGCCAAACCTGCCACCTGAACATCAATATTGATATCGGATGCAGAATACGTAGGATCTATCGCTCCTAAAGCGTTCCAAACTGCATCTTTTGTTGTAGAGTTAGCGGCATTTCCGGAAACATACAGAATACCGTCCTGCTCGGAAACCTGTAGATTGGATACTCCTGCAGATTGTGCTGCAGCGACTACACTTGCATATTTATCTTGTAAACTCATCTTCTAAATTATTTTACGGTATAGTTATAATTTACTTTTCCTACTTTCAAAGCATCTACTGATTCTTTGATTTTTCTTGCCTGTGTTGCAGATGCATTTCCTGTCAGAGTAAGTTCTCCGTTTACTACTTCTACTTTTACAGAAGGGAAATCTTTAAGCGCATCTGTTACTTTTTGCTGAACTGCAGGATCTACCGCAGAAGTAGTTTCTACAACAACCGGAGCTACAGTTGCCATATCCATTACATCTTTTACGCCTTCAATTGATTTCAAAGAAGCAATTGCAGCATTTTTTTCTTCTTCTGTAGCGAAGGTTCCGCTAAGATGTGCAACACCATCCTTCACTTCTACAGAAGCTGTAGGATTTGCAGTTACTACTGCGGTTGCTTTGGTCTGAAGATCTGCATCAGATACTTTTTTCTTACAAGAAATTGCTCCAAAAGACACGGTAAGTGCTAATAAAGCCATTGCAATTGTTTTTCTCATAGTTGGATTTTTTAATTATGATTTTTAAGTTAATAATCCAAATGTAACAATAAAAATCATACCTGATTCTTAAAATTTGATAAAGTTTTTATAAAATTTTTGTAAATATGTAAAATTCAGGAAATTAAATTTGGTCCGAAAGATAATTTGGCAAAAATGAAAAAGTTAATTGTCAATTTTTTTCCAGTGAATGGAGAATTTTCCTCGTAAATAAATTGACGATTAACTCGCGAAGCGAAATGTACCGTTTACATGTTATATCACAATCGTACGGAAAGTAAGATTAATTCTCGGTGAAAAAATTTTCTTTGATGGAGGCAGCCTGTGAAGCCAGAAACTTTGGGTTTCATTTTTCATAATCAAAAGACTTCCGTGTTCCAGAATGAGTTCCACTTTTTCTTTGCTGAATTTATGTTTGAAAGAAAATTTCCGTTCCGCACCGAAAGTTAGGGAAGCAATTGCACCGCTTTTCTTCAGATCTTTTTCACCATCGCTGTGATATGCCATTCCTTCGGAACCATCGTGATACAGATTCAGCAGACAGGAATTGAAAGTTTCTCCCGATATTTCTTCCATCCTGTTTTTCAGTTTCAGAAGGGTATCATTCCAAATCTCGGCACGTTTTGTCCGGTTGGAGTAGGTATATTCAAAAGAAGAATCTCCAAACCAGGCGACTTTCCGTTTGGTGAGAAGCAGTTTCCCGAAAATTACAGCCTCATCGTTTTTCCACAGAACTTCTGAAAGCAGTTTTTCATAATAAAAATCCGCTTCTTCTTTTGTGAAAATTTTCCCAAAATAATTTACTGTTCCATCTTTTGGGAGAAGATTTTTGGAGGAATCGGCTGGGTGTTCAAAAAGAGTATTCATCGTTCAAAAATAAAAAAAGTTTACGCATTAATCCAACCGAAAAATGAACAATCAATTTTATTTATATTCAATAATTATTAATTTTATTAAAATAAATTTTAATTTTATTGAAGTAATTTTTATATTTGACAAGGAAAAAAAATTCAATATTCAATGAAACTTCCCACCCATTGTCCGAGTTGCGAAAATACCCTTTCCGTGAGCCAGATGAAATGCAGCCATTGCGAAACCGAAGTAAACGGAGATTATGAGCTACCGCTTTTTCTGAAACTTTCTCGTGGAGAACAGGATTTCATCCTCAGTTTTTTTCTTTCCAGCGGAAGCATCAAAGAAATGGCGAAACAGGCGGAACTTTCTTATCCTACAATGCGGAATAAAATGGACGATCTTATCAGCAAAATAAAAATAATGCAGCAATGAAAAATATTCCTGTAAAAATAGGCTGGGAACTGCTGGTTCCGCTGAATATTATTTTCATTTATACAACAATTGCAGGATTTACGGATGACAAATCGGGTGCTGTTATTTTAGGAATTATTCTTTTAGTATTCATTAATTATACTTTTTTTTCGATCCAATATTTTATTAATGAACAAAATTTTCTCTGCATCAAAAACGGAATTTTCGGGACTACAAAAATCCCGGTGAATGATATCTACAAAATCGAAAAAACGTGGAATCCGCTTTCTTCACCAGCTCCAAGCATTTTCGGGCGGGTGGAAATCTATTGGGAAAAGTACAACTACATTATTATTTCGCCAAAGAGTTTTGAGGATTTCAAAAATGAGCTTTTGAAAATAAATCCGAATATCACTATAAAAAATTAAACGATGAAATTAAAATTTTTATACAATCCTTTCGAAGCTGTTCCCGATAAAATTCTTCTGTTTACCGGAATTATTACTTTCGGCATTGGCACGCTGCTTTCCTGGTATTTCAAAATTATTTTCGACGGCGTTTTCGATGCGCATTTATTTAGCGCAATTACTTTCAACGAAGTGTTTTCCGCAAATGCAATTGATATAATTGTGCTTTGCCTATTCCTTTTTGCAGCAGGAAAATTGGTAAACCCGAAAACCAGAATGATTGATATTCTGAATATTTCGTTCATTTCCAGGATTCCCATTTATCTCATTATATTTCTGATTGCTTTTACACCGATGGAAGAAATAAGCAGCAAGATAATGAAGAATATTTCCAATGAAAATGGACTTCAACTTCCCTTTTCAGAAATTCTTATATTATTGATATTCAGTTGCCTGAGTTTGTTTTTATTGGCATATACAATTGTCCTTTTGGTGAATGGATTCCGTGTTGCTACAAATGCGAAAAAAGTACAACATTACGTTTTATTTGTCATTGCTCTGATTGTTGCAGAAATAGTTTCAAAATTTATTATTTCTTTTATTTAGATTATTTTTGTAGAAAATCCCGAAATGCCTTTAAAAGCAGTACTTTTCGATATGGATGGTGTAATTGTGGATACCGAACCGCTGCACCGCAAAGCTTATCTTAAAACTTTTGAACAGCTCAGGATTGTTGTTTCAGACGAGCTTTACAACACTTTTACGGGAAATTCTACCCAAAAAGTTTGCGAAAAAATTATAAAAGAATTTCATTTGAAAACCGAATGGCAAAGAATTGCGGAAATAAAAAGAAATCATTTCAAATATCTTTTTGACAACGATCCGGATTTTGATCTGCTTCCCGGAGTTTTGGATTTAATACAACATTATTCTGAAAATAATATGACGCTGATTTTGGCATCTTCGGCGCATATCAACACCATCAACTGGGTTTTTGAAAAATTTGATCTTGAAAAATATTTTTCAGGAAAAATAAGCGGTGCAGCTTTGAAAGAATCCAAACCTCATCCTGAAATTTTCGTTCTTGCGGCAGAAATGTCGGGAGAACCGAAGGAAACTTGTATGGTCATCGAAGATTCTACCAACGGAATTATAGCTGCAAATAGAGCCGGAATTTTTTGTGCTGCATACAAAAGTGAACATTCTAAAATGCAGGATTATTCTCTGGCAAACATAGTTGTTAGCGATTTTTCGGAATTGAAAACAGAAAAAATTTCCATTTATTTTGACAAAAACCCTTTCGGAATATGAAATTCTGAAAGGGTTGAGAATTTATGATCTGAAAAATCTTAAGCTCCGTAAGGAATCCAGATATTTTTGATTTCTGTGGCGTGTCGCAGGAATTCTTCGCCTTCACCTTGCGCATTGTCCATCCAGTTTCTGTATTTCCCGAAATTCAGCCAGGTACGTTTCATACTGTCTGCTGCTAAAAACTCAACATCTTTACAACCTTCTTTCGTTCCGAAATACCAGATTCCATCGATGTTATAATGTTTCGCCATTTCTTTTGCCAGCTCATCTTTATGTCCGGTTACGATATTTATCGTTCCACCCGGAACATCGGAAGTTTCAAGAATTTGATAAAAATCTGTCGCTGAAAAAGGATGTTTTTCCGAAGGAATTACCACCACATTATTTCCCATTGCAATCGCAGGAATCACGGTTGAGATGAATCCAAGCAAAGGATTTTCTTCCGGACAAACAATTCCCATCACACCAACTGCTTCCGGCATTGCTAAAGTTACCATCCTTTTAACGGTAGAATGCGCCTGTCCATCGTATTTATCAGCAAAAGCTGCGTAAGTATAAATTCTTTCAATGGATTTTTCCACTTCTTCTTGTGCAGATTCTAGAGACTGGTTGGTCATTTCTACAATTCTTTCCGCAAATTCTTCAGAACGGATTGCCAGATTTTCTGCAATATAATACAAAACCTGCGCTCTTGCATGTCCTGTCATTCCAGCCCAGGATTTTTCTGCGTGAGCCGCTTCAACAGCATTTCTGATGTCTTTTCTGTTTCCTTCGGAAACTTCACCGATATATTCTCCGAAAGCATTTTTGATATCAATGCTGTAACCTCCATCTGGTCGGGCTTGTTTTCCGCCGATATACATTTTTGCGGTTCGGTCAATATCTTCCAGAATAGATTTTGATTTCTTTTCTGTTTTTGATTTAACAGCTTTAGGTATGATTGGTTTTGCAGAAAATTCTTCTTCTATTTTGGGTTTTGTATATTCGTACAAACCTTCTTTTCCGCCTTCTCTTCCGAATCCGGATTCTCTGTAACCTCCGAATCCTGCAGATGCGTCAAACTGATTGGTACAATTGATCCAAACTGCGCCTGCTTTTACTTTTGGAGCAATATCCAAAGCAAGATTGATATTTTCTGTCCAAATACTTGCTGCCAAACCGTATCTCGAATTGTTTGCCAAAGCCACCGCTTCGTTGTGAGAACGGAACGTCATCGCCACCAAAACTGGTCCGAAAATCTCTTCCTGAGCAATGGTTGTGGAAGTGGAAACATCGGTAAATAAAGTCGGCGGATAGAAGAATCCGTTTTTAGGAACTGCATTTTTTGCCTGATAAATTTCGCATCCTTCGCTAATACCCAGTTTTACTAATTTATCAATGGTTTTGAACTGCGTTTCGTCCACAATAGCACCCATATCAATCGCTTTATCCATCGGATTTCCGACACGGAGTTTCACCATTCTTTCTTTCAGCTTTGCATAGAATTTTTCTGCAATGCTTTCTTGAACTAATAATCTGGAACCAGCACAACAAACCTGACCTTGATTGAACCAAATAGCATCCACAATTCCCTCAATTGCTGAATCGATATCTGCATCTTCGAAAACAATGAACGGTGATTTTCCGCCTAATTCCAAAGAGATTTTTTTACCGCTTCCTGCGATTTCCCTTCTGATGATTTTTCCGACATTGGTAGAACCGGTAAAAGCCACTTTGTTCACCTCTTTATGATTCACCAAAGCGGTTCCGGCAACCGTTCCTTTTCCGGTAACGATATTGAAAACTCCTTTCGGCAGTCCTACTTTTTCACAGATTTCTGCAAATAATAAAGCTGTTAAGGAAGTATATTCGGCTGGTTTCAGAACAACGGTATTTCCCATTGCCAAAGCCGGCGCTACTTTCCATGCAAGCATCATCAAAGGAAAATTCCAAGGAATAATTTGCCCGATAACACCGACTTCTTTGTAATCTTTCAGTTCGGTATCCATTAATTTTGCCCAACCAGCGTGATGATAAAAATGCCTTACGACAATGGGAATATCAATGTCTCGGGTTTCGCGGATTGGTTTTCCGTTGTCGAGCGTTTCCAAAACAGCAAACAGTCTTGAATGTTTCTGGATTTGGCGAGCAATTGCGTACAAATATTTTGCACGTTCGAAACCGCTAAGTGCAGCCCATTTTGGCAATGCTTCTTTTGCGGCTTTCACGGCTTTGTCAACATCCTTTTCATCGGCTTCCGCAAATTTTGCGAGAAGTTCTTTGTTGGCAGGATTGTGGGATTCCATATATTTTTTGGAACTGGGTTTTGTCCATTCTCCGTTAATGAATAAATCGAAAGTTCTGTTATGAGATTCCAGAAAATCGACAGCGGGAGCTGCACTTTCAGGAGCGGGACCGTAAACCATTGTATCGAATATTTCTTTTATTTCCATTTTTTAATGTGATAATTTGAAAATTTGGCAATGTGATAATTCAAAAATTATTCATTATTAATTTTTCATTGTGAATTAAAATTAAGCCATCGGGTGGCGGAATCCTGCGGAATAGCTTCCGGTAACGTAATGTTCTAATTGTCTTTCGATATCGCCAAGCAAAGAACTTGCACCGAAACGGAACAGCTCAGGATTGAGCCATTCTTCGCCTAATTCTTCTTTTATTAAAATTAAATAATCCAAAGCCTGTTTTGCTTTCTGGATTCCGCCAGCTGGTTTGTATCCGACCTTCACACCTGTTAATTCATAATAATCTCTGATACAACGGATCATTACCAAACTCACTGCTAATGTGGCGTTTACAGATTCTTTTCCTGTTGAAGTTTTGATAAAATCCGATCCTGCCATCATTGCTACCCAACTTGCTTTTGCGACTTTGGTGTAAGTCGGGATTTCTCCGGTTGCCAAAATGGTTTTCATATGAGCATCACCACAAGCTTGTCTGCAAAGCTTGATTTCATTGTACAGTTCTTTCCATTTGCTTTCCAGAACCAAATCTCTGGAAATGACAATATCAATTTCCGAAGCTCCTGCTGCAACGGATTTTTTGATCTCGGCAATTTTTTCCTCAATTGAATTTTTTCCGGCAGGAAATCCTGTAGAAACCGCTGCAATCGGAATATTTGTGCCTTCCAAAGCTTCTTTTGCATACTGAATCAAATTGTGATACACGCAAACCGCACCTGTCGTGAGATTGTAGTTTGCCATTCCCAATTTCTCCAGAATATCGTGACGGACAGGATTTCTTGCCTTCTCGCAAAGGCGGAGAACATTTCCGCGAGTATCGTCTCCTGCAAGTGTTGTGAGATCGATCATTGAAATCGCTTTCAGAAGCCAGGCTGCCTGAAATTCTTTTTTCACGCTTCTTCTGCCGGGAAGTGTGTTTACTCTGCGTTCGATAGCACTTCGGTTGATGTTGATTTCATCAAAATATTTTTCGTTGTACGGTAATCCTTCATTTCTTTCCAAATGTTGGAAAGTATGGTTTTGAACTCCGTTTTTTTCCAGAACTTTTGTCATAGAAATTTAATTTTAGTTGTAATCCTTAAAAATAAGGGATGTAAATTTAAATAATTATCTTCAAATGGTTTTTATTTCCTGTATTGTTTTTCCAATTTATTTTATTGGTTCATATGAAAAATCAAAAAACACATCCCTTGGAAGAATGTGTTTAATCTTAAAATTTTCTAATTTACACTTTCAGCTGGCGGTTGATACTTTGTTCCAAAGATATAAAAGTCTCGGTTCTGGTAACGCCTTTCAGCTTTTGGATTTTGTTAAGGATCTTCATCAAATGATCGTTATCCTTGCATAAAACTTTCAGGAAAATGGTATAGTTTCCTGTTGTATAATGCGCTTCCACTACTTCATTAACATCATTCAAAGCTTTTATAGCGTCCTGATAATGGCTGGGTTGTTCAAGAAAAACTCCGATATAAGAAACCACTTTGTAGCCAATTTTTCTTGGATTAAGGAAGGAAACGGAGTTCTCTATAATACCTGCGTATTCAAGTTTTTTAATTCTTTGATGAACCGCAGTTGTGGATATTCCTACATTTTTGGAGATAAGCGCTAAAGAGGATTTTGCATTATTCATCAGCATATAAATAATTTCTTTATCAATATCATCCAACTGGTATCCTAAATTCGTTTCTGCTTTCATATTTACTATTATTACTATTTTGATAAATTGTTTAACATAATTAATTATCCTTATTAATTTCGAGCTTTACAACTACGGGGAAATGGTCACTGTAACCTCCCAAATAACGTGTTCCTGAATAAGTTCTAAATGGTCTTCCCATCAATTTCCTATCCCAACTTGAAAGTTTTTCCGCATTGAAAACACTTGCATTTTTAAACAATAAAAAAGATTTTGATGTAAAAAAATGTGCGGATAATAGTATTTGGTCAAAAAGCAGACCATTCTTATTGTGAAAAGTAGAAAAAACTTTATTGGTATATAAATCATAATAAGGATTTGTTAAAATTTTATTAAAATCCTTATTGATTGTTAATTTTTCCATAATATCCTCATTAGGATTGGAATTGAAGTCACCACAAACTATTACTGCTTCGTTTTTATCAGAGATAATTTCGGAGATTTTTTCGGAGGTTTCACGGGCAATATATTCCCTTTTCGGAAGGTTGATATCGTTTTCGCGTTTCGATGGAAGATGGAGAATAAAAATATGAAAAGGAAAATCCTGATACAAAACTCTGCAATGCAGTACATCTCTGGTCGTATCGTAGTAACTGGATTGTTTGCTTTCCATTTCGAAAAAAAATGAAATGGGTTCGGAAAATTCTATTTTTATTTTGGAAGTATTGTACAGCAAAGCCACATCAATCCCACGTTCGTCCATAGATTCGTAATGCACAAAATCGTATCCAAAAAATATTTCGTTCTTCAAAAGATCTCGCAAAACCTGTTTGCCCTGAATTTCGGAAAGACCTATGATAAAGGGCAATTCTCCTTGTTGTTCTTTTACAAGTTCGAAAACGTGTGCAATTTTGAGAATTTTGTTAGCGTATCTCTTTTCGTTCCAGTTCCGGAGTCCGGATTTTGTAGGATCGGAAATATGCTTGGGTTTTGGATCCGGTGGGAAAAGATTTTCGACGTTATAAAACATCACCAGTTCTTCCGTAAGAATTTTTTCCATAAAAATTTCATTTAAAATAAAGAACAGCCCATCACAAAAGATCGGGTCGTCTTTCCTGGGTAATCTTCAATGCCTGATCATGGTTCCATTCTTCAATTTTTGCGAAGTTTCCGCTGAGAAGAATTTCCGGAACTTTCAGACCTTTGTATTCTTCAGGTCTTGTATAAATGGGGGGCGAAAGCAGATTGTCCTGAAAACTGTCGGTAAGCGCACTGGTTTCGTTATTAAGAACGCCGGGAACCAAACGAATGACAGAATCTGCCAGAACACAGGCTGCCAGTTCTCCACCGGTAAGAACATAATCGCCAATAGAAATTTCTTTTGTAATGTGCATATCGCGAACACGCTGATCAATGCCTTTGTAATGTCCGCATAAAAAGATAAGATTCTGCTTTACGGAAAGTGTATTTGCCGTTTTCTGATTCAGTGTTTCACCATCGGGAGTTAGGTAAATAATTTCATCGTAATTTCTTTGAGATTTCAGATCGGAAATGCAGAGATCCAAAGGTTCAACAGTCATTACCATTCCGGCTCCGCCACCATAAGCTTCATCATCTACACGGCGGTGCTTGTTATTTGCCCAATTTCTTAATTGGTGAAAGTGTATTTGTACAATTCCTTTTTCCTGTGCTCTTTTGAGGATTGAAGTTTGAAAGGGACTTTCCATCAATTCCGGTAGAACGCTGATGATATCAATTCTCATTGTTCGGTCTCGTTTTTCTTGTTTGGCAATATTATGAGTCGTAATGATGAGTCTCCGTTGAAATAGCTCCACATCCAGTTAAAAAAAATAGCGAGCTTATTTCGTACTGAAAGAATAAGCATCAAATGAAGAAACATCCAGAAATACCATGCAAAAACACCCTGAAATTTCCATTTTGGGAGATCGACAACAGCGCGGTGTTTTCCTATTGTTGCCATGCTTCCTTTATCTTCATATTCATATTCTCTCCATTCTTCAGGATTTTTTTTCTGAAAATTATCTGCCAGATTTTTTCCTTGGGTAATTGCTACATTGGCAACCTGCGGATGTCCTTGCGGATATTTCGGAGTTTCCATATAAGAGATATCTCCTATTGCGTAAATATTGTCGTACCCTAAGACACGGTTGAATCTATCCACCTTGTACCGGTTTCTAAAAATTTTTTCCTCTGATATGCCTTTCACAATATTTCCGGTAACTCCTGCTGCCCAAATTACATTATTGCTTGGAATGCTTTCTCCGTTTTCCAGAAAAACACGGTCACCATCATAATCTACCACTCTTTTGTCGCTCAAAAAATCTACGCCCAATTGTTTCAGATAAAGTTCGGATTTTTCCTGAGCTTCGGGACTCATTACGCTTAAAGGTTTTTCGGTTCCGCTGACAAGAATGATTCTCAGATCGTGGAAATTCATATGAGGATAATCTTTCGGGAGAATCTCTTTTTTCATTTCAGCAAAAGCACCTGCCAGTTCTACACCGGTAGGTCCGCTTCCTACGATTACTACATTCCAGTTTCCGTCATCGGTACGTTTTTTTTCATTGATTAATTTCTCGAAAGTAAGCAAAACATGATTCCTGATGCTGATGGCTTCCTGCGTATTCTTCATCCCGAAAGTGAGTTTTTCCATTTTCTCGTTTCCGAAGAAATTGGTTTTACAGCCGGTTGCAAGTACAAGTTTATCGTAGGTAAAACCACCGTCGTTGGTAACAATCCTGTTTTCTTCGGGAATGATGGATTCCACATCTAAAAGTCTGAACTGCACGTTCCTGGATTTCTGAAAAATTTTCCGAAAAGGGAAAGAAATATTGGATGGCTCGATACGTCCGCAAGCTACCTGATAGAAAAGAGGCTGAAACATATGATGGTTCACCTTATCAACCATAATGACTTTTTGGTTGGGTTTTCCACTGAGTCGTCGTGCAAAGCGCAACCCGGCAAAACCACCACCTACAACAATTATCTTATCTCTCATAATGAAAATAGTATTCAAAAAAAAACCCTGAAAAATCAGGGTAGTTATTGTTTTATAATCTGCGTGACTTTTTGTGTGCCATCACTCAATATATATTTCATCAGATATTTTCCCGGTCTCAGCTTATCGAGCCGTATTTCTCCGGAATTCATATTTACACTAACCTCTGAAACCTGCACTCCTAAAATGGAATAAAAAGCTACGGATTTAATTTTCAAAGAAGCATCTTTGGACTTCACTATTACAAAATCTTTTGCGGGATTTGGATAAGCCACCAAAACACCATCATCAGATTTCTGCGATGTATTTGCAATCTCTCTTACACTTTGGGCTTTCAAAGAAGAAAATCCGGAAAAAAGACCAACAAAAAATATAAATAATAAAATTCTTTTCATATAAATGGCATATTTCTATACTATATTTCAGCAAAAATATTTAATTAAAAAATAGTATGCAACTATTTTAAGCAAAAATATAGCAATTCTTTTTCGGAAACCTCAAAATGTATTCCAAAGTATCATAATCAGTAAAAAAATTTTTGCTCAATTATTTGCATTCTCTTCTTTCTCAAAAATATCTATATTTGCCGATATGATTCTGCGAGGAGAAAATTTAATAAAGGAATACGGTCCGAAAAAGGTTGTAAAAGGCGTTTCGGTACAGGTGGAACAAGGTAAAATCGTAGGTTTGTTAGGACCAAACGGTGCCGGAAAAACCACTTCTTTCTATATGATTGTAGGACTGGTAAAGCCCACTTCCGGAAAAATATTTCTTGATAATAAAGAAATTACGGGAGATGCAATGTATCGGAGAGCACAGAAAGGAATTGGCTATCTTGCACAGGAAGCATCCGTTTTCCGGAAACTTTCGGTGGAGGAAAATATAATGGGTGTTCTCCAACTTACCAAGCTTTCTGCGCGTGAACAGAAGATAAAATGTGATGAGCTGATTGAAGAATTTTCTTTGCAGCACGTTCGTAAAAATCGTGGCGATCTGCTTTCCGGAGGTGAAAGACGGAGAACGGAAATTGCACGCTGTCTGGCTACAAGTCCTAATTTTATTCTTTTGGACGAACCATTTGCAGGTGTTGATCCGATTGCGGTTGAAGATATCCAAAAAATCGTAAGAAGTCTGGTTGATAAAAATATCGGAATCCTGATTACCGATCATAATGTACAACAAACACTCGCCATTACGCACAAAACCTATATTATGTTTGAAGGCAGAATTCTGAAAGAAGGTCTTCCACACGATCTTGCTAACGATCCACAGGTTCGGGAAGCGTATCTTGGTGAAAACTTCGTCTATCAAGACATCCTCAATAAACCTAAGAAAAAATCTTTTGTCTATAATATCTGGGCTGGAAATTTTGATACCAAGTTACAGTTCAATAATTTCGTGGAGCAGCATTTCGGAAATATTGACGATTTAAAATTAATGTACGGTTTCGAAGACATCAGTTTTGCATCTCTTGCCAATTCGGAAATTGAGCACATATTCAATGAAGTAGTGGATAAAAATGTGAACAATTCTTTCCTTTTTCAGAAAAAAGTAATAAATTCTGACTATACAGCCGAAATGGCGAAAACCGAAGCAAAGCATTTATCCAAAAATGAGCTTCATTACCTTACCACTTATACTTTCCAGGGATAGTTTGCATCTGGTATTTCAATAGTAGAAATTTATTTTCTGTAACCTATTTGCATTTAGATGAATGTTTCATCCTTAAAATCTTTTACTGAAATTCAACAAAAAAATCCCAGTTTAATCCCAACTAAAACCCTGTAAAATAGGATTTTTTCCTGTTTTTTTATATTTTTGTGCAGAACCCGAAAAAACATTACTTTCAAAAAAACCACGCATTGAGAACTATAAAATCAAAAGTGAGATATGAAAATACGTTTCGGAAATGCTCATTACCCTAAAAATAATCATTTATGAAATCATTTGTAAATTACGATCAATATTCAGATTTTTCTATTCATAACATTCCGTTTGGTGTTGCCGTTTTCGGAAAAGAGTATATTGCCTGCGCAACCAGAATCGGCGATCAGGTGGTGGATTTGGCAACTTTATACGATTTCGGATATTTTGAGGAAATTGAAGGACTGAAAGAAAACGTATTTGAAGCCTATACTTTAAACGAATTTATCGAACTGGGGAAACCAGTCACCAATGCTGTTCGCGAAAAACTTCAACAGCTTTTTCAGGAAGGATCAATGCTTTCAAAAGATGAAAAAACGATCCAGGAGTGTTTTTATGAACTGGATAAAGTGGAAATGATGATGCCTGTTCATGTACAGAATTACACCGATTTTTATAGCAGCATCGAGCATGCTACCAATGTCGGAAAAATGTTCCGTGATCCGGAAAATGCATTGCTTCCGAACTGGAAACATCTGCCTGTCGGCTATCATGGCAGAGCTTCTTCCATTGTCGTTTCCGGAATTGATTTTCACCGTCCAAAAGGTCAAACCAAACCTGCAGACTCTGATAAACCGGTTTTCGGACCTTCAAAACAGCTTGATTTTGAGCTGGAAATGGCATTTATCGTAAATAAAAATACAGAAATGGGCGAAAGCATTTCAACCTCCGAAGCAGAAGATGCTATTTTCGGAATGGTACTTTTCAATGACTGGTCTGCACGCGATATTCAAAGCTGGGAATACGTTCCGCTTGGTCCGTTTTTAGGAAAAAATTTCTGCAGCTCCGTTTCACCTTGGGTGGTAACGCTGGAAGCTCTGGAGCTTTTCAGAACCTTAACTCCTGTACAAGATCCTGAAGTTTTGGATTATCTGAAATTTGAAGGAAACAAAAATTTCGATATTCATCTTGAAGTCTATCTTCAGCCGGAAAATTCTGAAGAAAACCTGATCTGCAAAAGCAATTTCAAATATATGTACTGGAATATGGCGCAACAGCTTGCGCATCATACCGTAAATGGCTGCAATGTGGAAGTTGGTGATCTATATGCTTCGGGAACGATTTCCGGAAAAGAAGAAAATTCTTTCGGATCGATGCTAGAACTGACCTGGCGCGGACAAAATCCATTGAAATTATCCAACGGTGAAGAACGGAAATTCATAAACGATAACGATTCTATTATTATGAAGGGATTTGCAGAAAAAGACGGAATTAGAGTTGGTTTCGGTGAAGTAAAAGGGAAAGTGTTGCCGGCATTGTAATTTTTTCTTAGTAGGAGGATTTTAATTATACGTTAAGATAATGTCGCTCCTTCGGAGCTTATTTAGAGATCACTTTTGTATTTATTACAATAATTTCACTCCTTCGGAGTTGAGACACAATCATAAAAATTATGAAGGTCATGAAAATTTTGTTTCAAAAGCATTCATTCATCTTTCAAAAGAATAAAAAATCCATATAGTTAGTCCGCTTAATGAAAACCATTATTCCATCCGAAATAAGTCCTGCACAACTGCAAAACGTTTTACAAACCGCAATTGCTCCACGTCCTATTGCATTAGCTTCAACCGTTGATAAAAACGGAAATATCAATTTATCGCCGTTTAGCTTTTTCAATATGTTCAGTACGGTTCCGCCAATTCTGATTTTTTCGCCGTCAAGACGAGTGCGTGACAATACGGTGAAACATACGCTGGAAAATGTTCAAGAAATTCCGGAAGTGGTCATCGGAATCGTGAATTTTCCGATTGTACAGCAGATTTCTCTTGCCTCGACAGAATATGAGAAAGACACCAATGAATTCGTAAAATCTGGCTTAACAATGAGAGATGCAGATTTGGTAAAACCAAAGCTCATTGAAGAATGTCCGGTGAATTTCGAATGCAAAGTTCAGGAAATAAAATCTCTCGGGAACGAAGGCGGAGCCGGAAATCTGGTCATTTGTGAAGTCATAAAAATTCATATCTGCGAAGAATATCTGAATGCAGAAGGCAATTTGGATCAGAAAAAACTGGATCTGGTTGCAAGATTGGGCGGTAATTTTTATTCCCGAAACAACGAAAATAATCTTTTTGAAGTTCCGAAACCATTGGTAACAAAAGGAATTGGCTTTGATCTGCTACCTGATGAAATTAAATATTCCAAAGTTTTTACAGGAAATGATCTGGGAATGCTTGCGAATACAGAAGAACTTCCGGCAGCAAAATTCAGCAGCGATGAAAAACTGCACATTGAAGCGCAAAACTATCTTTTGCAAAACAAAATTGCAGAAGCCTGGGAAGTTTTAATAAAATAGAAAAGAGCCTGAAAAATCAAGCTCTTTTTTTATTCTTCCAAAAAATAGAAATTATCTACTTTTCTTCGGAGCCCATCTATCGTAAGGACTCATATCAAAATTATTCACTTCTTCCATTGTCATTCCGAGTGCATTTGCTACGCCTTCTCCGTATTCCGGATCTGCTTTGTAGCAATTTCTGATGTGCCGGATCTGGATAAATTTTTCCGCTCCGCCAACATTTGCTGCCGTATTTTTGAACAAAGCTTCCGCTTTTCCGTCAGCTTTTATAATCCTGAACAAATCTCCCGGCTGTGTGAAATAATCTTCATCATCATCCCGAAAATTATAGGCATATGCATTTTCCGATATTTCCAAAGGTGGTTCTTTTGCTTCGGGTTGTTCCTGCCATTCTCCATAACTGTTTGGTTCGTAGTGGATGTCTCCGCCATAATTTCCGTCCACGCGCATTGCTCCGTCCCTATGAAACGCGTGATAAGGACATTTTGGTCTGTTTACGGGAATTTGATAATGATTCACGCCCAAACGGTAACGCTGGGCATCACCATAAGAGAACAATCTTCCCTGAAGCATTTTGTCCGGTGAAAATCCGATTCCGGGAACAATATTGGTTGGGTTGAAAGCGGCCTGCTCTACATCGGCAAAATAATTTTCAGGATTTTTGTTCAGTTCAAATTCTCCAACAGGAATGAGTGGAAAATCTTTTTTCGACCATACTTTTGTGAGATCAAACGGATGAAAACGATAGGTCTTTGCCTGTTCTTCCGTCATAATCTGAACATACATTTTCCATTTCGGAAAATTTCCGTTTTCGATGTTATCAAATAAATCTCTCTGCGCCGATTCCCGATCCATTCCGATAAGTTTTGCAGCTTCTTCATCGGAAAGGTTTTCAATTCCCTGCTGTGTCCGGAAATGGAATTTTACCCAATGTCTCATATTATCTTTATTGATAAGACTATAGGTATGGCTTCCGAAACCGTGCATATGGCGATAACCGTTTGGTATTCCACGGTCACTCATTACAATCGTTACCTGATGCAAAGCTTCGGGAAGCAATGTCCAAAAATCCCAATTGTTATTTGCGCTGCGCATATTGGTTTTCGGATCGCGTTTTACGGCGTGGTTCAGATCGGGAAATTTCATTGGATCCCGGAAAAAGAAAACCGGTGTGTTGTTTCCCACCAAATCCCAAATTCCTTCATCGGTATAGAATTTCAGAGCAAAACCGCGAATATCTCTTTCCGCATCAGCAGCGCCTCTTTCTCCGGCAACAGTGGAAAACCTCGCAAACATTTGGGTTTTTTTACCAATTTCGTTGAAAATATCTGCTTTTGTATACTGTGAAATATCGTGCGTAACAGTAAATGTACCGAATGCTCCGGATCCTTTTGCGTGCATTCTTCTTTCAGGGATTACTTCTCTGTCAAAGTTTGCCATTTTCTCCAAAAACCAGAAATCCTGCATTAAAAGCGGACCTCTTGGACCTGCTGTTTGCACGTTCTGATTATCAGGAACAGGTGCTCCTGTTTGTCTTGTAAGTTTTTTTTTGTCTTCCATTTTTGAGGTATTAAAATATTTTATCGAATTTATGAATTAAATAAACATCTTTCAATTTAAAATATCTATTAACTTAATTTTAATTTTAGTGAATACCACAAAAAAAAAGAACCCGCTATTAAGTTCTTTTTATTTATCTATTTTTTTATGAAGTTTTTTATTAATTGAAAAGGTCTTTTACTTTTTCAAAAAAAGTTTTTTCTTTGCCGGAAGGTTCTGCCATCATTTCGCCATTTTTCATTTGACTTTCAAAAAATTCTTTCTGTTCCGCTGTCAGTTTTTGTGGCGTCCATACATTAATATGGATGAACATATCTCCTTTTCCGTAACTGTCGATGCTTGGAAGTCCTTTTCCTGAAAGTCTGAGTATTTTTCCGGATTGTGTACCTGCATCAATTTTTATTTTAACTTTTCCGCCAACTGTAGGTATTTCTTTCTGTGTTCCCAATGCTGCTTCTGCAAAGGAAATGTATAATTCCTGATGAAGATTATCGCCTTCGCGCTTAATGTTTTTATCTTCCTCTTCTTCCACAACTACCAACAGATCTCCCGGATTTCCACCGAAAGGTGCTTCGTTTCCTTTTCCTCTGACATTCAGTTGGATTCCGTCTCTTGCGCCTGCCGGAATATTGATGCTAATTTCTTCCTCATCTTTTATTAATCCCTGCGCATTGGCACCTGCAGGAATTTTATCGGCTACTTTTCCGATTCCCTGACAGGTTCCGCAGGTTGTTTGCGTTTGCATTTGCCCAAACATTGTATTCATCACTTTTATCTGAACACCTGTTCCGTTACAGGTTGGGCATATTTTTGAAGTAACACCAGAAGCCGCTTTCATTTTTTTTACTTTGATGGTTTTCTGGGTTCCGTTCACCATTTCATTAAGATTGAGCTTAATTCTTACCCGAAGATTGGAACCTCGAACTTGCTGTGGTCTTCCGCCGCCAAATCCACCGAAATGTCCGCCGAAAATATCCCCAAACTGCGAGAAGATATCTTCCATGCTCATTCCTCCACCAAAACCGCCACCACCGAAACCACCGTTTCCGCCAACTCCGGCATGACCGAACTGATCGTAGCGTGCACGTTTATTTTCATCGCTCAAAATTTCGTATGCTTCGGCTGCTTCTTTAAATTTTTCTTCGGCAACTTTATCATCCGGATTTTTATCGGGGTGAAATTGCAGGGCTTTTTTACGGTAAGCTTTTTTTATTTCTTCTGAAGTTGCAGTTTTGGAAATTTCCAGAACCTCGTAATAGTCTCTTTTTGTCATTTTAATTTTGATAAGTGATGGGTAATAAGTGATGGGTAATATTGCTCATCACCCATTTCTTATTACTTATGTTTAGTTTCCTGTAACCACTTTTGCGAAACGGATTACTTTGTCGTGAAGCTGATATCCGGTTTCAATCACATCTACAATTTTTCCTTTCAAATCTTCGCTTGGAGCCGGGATTTGGGTAATGGCTTCATGGAAATCCACATTAAAATCATCACCAGTTTTTACTTCAATTGGCTTCAATCCTTTTTCGATAAGTTTATTTTTGAATTTCTGATAGATGAGCTCTACACCTTTCAGATCATCTTCATTACCGTTTTTTGCGATTTCTTTCAGTGCTCTTTCGAAATCATCCAAAACTGCGAGCATCGAAATCATCATATCCTGATTGGCGTATTGTGCGAAATCCATTCTTTCTTTTGCAGTTCTTTTTTTGTAGTTTTCAAACTCTGCAAAAAGACGAATATAACGGTCTTTTTCTTCTGCCAAAAGTTCTTCTGAAGAAGGCTGTGCTGTCACATTTTCTGTTTCTGCATTTTCGTCATTCCGGGTGCTTTCTTCCTGAAGATTCAGGTCATCTTCGTATATATCGTGATTTTCTGACATAATTTTAATTTTAATGAATAGCAATTTTCAAAATTTTTGCCAAAGAAAAATTCAGGACAATTCGGCAGAATATTCTATTGAATACGAAAACGATAAGAGATTCCTATGGAAATAAAATAATCGGGAGAAATTTTCGAAATCCCGAAACCTCCGGAAATATCCACCACCAAATCATTGTGCAGCAGATAAGTAAAACCCGCATCAAAACGGTGATCGGCAGAGAATGCGGAGACAGAAATCCGTAAAACTCTGCAAAGCCGCCTAATTTTTCACTGAAAGATTTTCCTATTGTAAAGGTGTAATGATAGAATTCCTGCAAATCCGGATTCCATTGCATTCCCAGATTATAGCTTAAACTTATGGTTTCGGAAAGCGTATTCTGAAAAGCGAAACGAAAGGACGGAACCACTCTTTCAGTGCCTTCGGAATTTTTTGATAAAACTTCAAGATGTCCCAGAAAAGCAATATCGGGAAGCCAGCCTTTTTCTTTTATTAATGCTGTTTTCATCCCAATTGTTATGGGTTTGAAATTATATTCAGAATTTTTATTTTCTTTTAGAAGTTCAGCTTCGGTAATCAGCCGCAATTCCGTTTTTGGTGAAATTGCATATTTCCAAAGTATGGTGGGAAGCAGCGAGGAATTTTCATTTTTATTTACTTTTTCTGAAAGTAATCCGGTTTCTATCTGCAAATAATGAAACGGAACCGTGGAAGTGCTTTCCGACTGATCGGGACGATCCGGCTGTATGCTTTCTTCCTGAGAATACAGGCAGCTAAAGACCAAAAACATTACAGTACAGAAAAAACGATTATTCATTTCCAAAAAAAGTTTGATAAAGCAGATATAGATTAAGGAAAATAATAATGAATGAAATGATCCATGCAGAGAGTTTCAGCCAAGATTTGTTTACAAATTTCCCCATTTTCAGCTTATCACTGGTAAACATTACCAAAGGAACAACTGCAAAACTTAGCTGCATTGAAAGGATAACCTGGCTAAGAACCAAAAGCTCGCCTGTTCCTTTTTCGCCATACAAAATCGTAACAATGAGTGCCGGGATTACCGCAATTAATCTTGTAATTATTCTGCGCAACCAGGGTTTCAATCTGATATTCAAAAAACCTTCCATCACTATTTGTCCGGCTAAAGTTCCTGTAATTGTAGAATTTTGTCCGGAAGCGAGAAGCGCAATGGCAAATGCAATACTGGCAAAGCTGGTTCCCAAAATCGGGGTAAGCATTTGGTAAGCATCGTGGATATCCGCAATATCCTGATTTCCTGAAGTATGGAAAGTTGCAGCTGCAACAATTAAAATCGCTGCATTGATAAAAAATGCAAGAAACAAAGAAGCCGAGCTGTCGATGGTTGCAAATTTTATGGCTTCGCGTTTCCCGTTTTCGTTTCTATCATAATTTCTGGTTTGTACAATACTACTGTGCAAATATAAATTATGCGGCATTACTGTTGCTCCCAAAATCCCAATTGCTATGTATAATATTGATGGATTTGTGATGATTTCTTTCTGCGGTACCAAACCTTTCAGCAACGGAAAAATTTCGGGTTTTGAAATGACGATTTCATAAAAGAAGCAAGCAAAAATGACAAATATAAATCCACCGATAATACTTTCAATCCACCGGAAACCTCTGGATTGTAATAAGAGAATGAGCAAAACGTCTAAAGTTGTGATTACAATTCCCCAAGTCAGCGGAAGCCCAAATAGAAGGTTCAATGCGATTGCAGATCCAATAACTTCTGCTAAATCACAGGCTGCAATTGCAACTTCGCAAAATATCCAGAGCACAAAATTGACTTTTGGACTGAAATGATCGCGACAAGCCTGAGCCAAATCTCTTTCCGCCACAATTCCTAATTTCAGGGAAAGATGCTGAAGAATAACCGCAAAAAGGTTGGAAATAAGAATTGCGGACAACAAAATGTATCCGAACTTCGCACCTCCTGCTATATCTGTAGCCCAATTTCCGGGATCCATATATCCGACAGCAACCATTAATCCGGGACCAAAAAATGCCAACATCTTTTTCCAAAATCCTGAACCTTTAGGTACGGAAATACTGGCGTGGACTTCCGAAAGGGAATGATTAATCTTTTCTCTTTGCCATGGTTGTTTCATTCCACAAAGATATAAATGTTAGATAAGTCTAACAAATTTTATTTGAAAAATCTCATTTTTAGAAATATGAAAAATGATTAAAATTGCAAAGACCTCCCATTTCAGAAGAGTTTTGCGGGTTTTAAATAAAATTATTAAAATTGCAATTCTAACCAATAAAAAAATGTTCAAAATTTATAAAATAAAGCGGAGTAGCATCGCATTGTTTGCTTCTGTCATCATTAGTATTATTTTTCTTCAATCCTGCTCTGCAACCAATACCATAACTTCTGGTTATAAAACCACAACAGTTTCGTATTATGCCAATAAATTTGAAGGTAAAAAAACTGCAAGTGGAGAAATATACCGACATTCAAAAATGACAGCTGCTTGCAAATCGCTGCCTTTCGGAACAAAGGTGGAAATTATGAATATAGAAAACTCAAAAAAAGTGGTGATAATTGTTAATGACCGCGGTCCGCTGAAAGCGTCCAGAGAATTTGATCTTAGTCAAGGTGCTTTTAAAAAGATTGGAAATTTAAGCAGTGGAATATTAAAAGTAAAATATAGAATTATTAAATAACATTCAAAAAAAAATTCCGGAAAATTTTCCGGAATTTTTTATATAAAAAATTTTGAAAGATTATTTTGCAAATCTTACTGCCATTTTTCTGTCTACTGCTCTTTCCGCATCAGAAGCTGACGCATCTACTGTAGCAAACTCGCTTCCATAGCCGTCTGCAGCCAACACTTGTGCACCTACGCCTTTATCGGAAAGCCATTTTTTAATAAATTCTGCTCTGGCTTTGGATAACTTCACATTATTTGCTTCATCACCAGTTTTATCGGTATAACCTCCAATTTTTATTTTCGCATCAGGGAATGCTTTCAGGATGGCTACCAGATTGGTCAACTGTCCTTCTGAACCGGCTTCCAATTCTGTAGAAGATCCCATTTTGAAATTCACGTGATCAAAATCATACCAAACGGATTTCAGTGCATCATCATTAACAGCGTTTTTGTAGCCATCGGTTTTTAGGAAAGTAATCATTCTGTCTTCCAGACCACCTTTATATCCTTTCAAAGCAACACCATTCAGATCAATATCTTCATCTACTTTTGTAGTGGCTACCGCTGTTGCAGAATCAGAAGTCCCCATTGTTGCAGAAGAATCTTGCACTACGGTCATAGAATCTCCTGTACCTGACATTCCGTTGGCGTCTTTTTTCTGACATTGTTTCCACAAAAACCAACCTGCCAATAATAAAAGTAACAATGGCAATAACCATTTCCAGATGGATCCGCCACCATCATTATTGTTCATATCTTCACGGATTTCATTTTTGGCAACAGTAATTTTTTCTTTTGCTACGGCTGCACTTTCAGAGATATTATCTCTTGCTGTGGAAGCGGTAGAAGATACTGTTTCTTTCGCTCCGTCGAACCATTTTTCGGCTCCCAAACCAAAAGATGCCAAAGAAAGTCCTGCAGGTAAAAGCGAGGAAACAACTCCTTTCTGATCTGAAAGTAATTTTGAAATTCCGGAGGCTCCAAGATTGTTATCTGCTGCATATTTCCCTACTGATCCTAAAGTAGCACCAGTTACAAGATTCAGTAATGAACTTGAAGACGAGTTGCTAACACCGGAAAAACTAGAAATTGCATTTACCAAGCCGCCAATCTTATCTCCGAAAATGGAAGAAAGTACGGTAGTTATCAGAGAATTACTGGTAGAGCCACCCAATAAATTGGATAGTAAACCACTGCTGTTCGCTCCTGAAATCGCATCCAAAACAGATGAATTATCTGAATGGTTTGCAAGACCACCAACTACGGCAGGAAGAAGTCCGGAAATTGCTTTGGAGATACCGGATTCGCTTTCCCCTAGCTGTGATGCAGCTTGAGAAACGAGAGCCGGACCAAGCTGTCCTTTGATGAGGTCAATGATGTTTAATGACATAATAGTTTATTTAAAAAGTTAACTAAACAAATATATCAAATAATAAGCTTAAAATTTATTTTTCTAATAATTTTAATAAACTTTAAGATTATTATGTTAAATTCAAAAAATTATTGATAATAATTAAACATAAACACAAGTTTAATTAATAAGCCTTAGCGAATATTACTCTCTGTTTTGATGGTTTTCCTGAAATCAAAGAAACTCCTTCTTCCAATTCATTATCCAAAGGAATGCAGCGTATTGTGGCTTTGGTTTCGTTTTTTATCTGCTCTTCTTCTTCGGCAGATCCGTCCCAATGCGCAGAAATAAATCCTCCTTTTTCCTCCAGAATTTTTTTGAATTCTTCGTAGGTATCTACTTTTGTAATATGCTCTTTCCGGAAAGAAAATGCTTTATCATAAATGGATTTTTGGATTTCCTGAAGCAGCTCTTCAATATAATTTTCCAAATTTTCTATTGATTTTGTCTCCTTGGTAAGATTATCTCTCCGGGCAATTTCCACGGTTTTATTTTCCAAATCTCTTGCTCCCATTGCAATACGCACCGGAACACCTTTCAGTTCGTATTCGGCGAATTTCCAGCCCGGCTTGTTTTGATCGTCATTGTCATATTTTACTGAAATTCCTTTTGCAGAAAGCTTTTCCTTCAAATCGAAAGCAACTTCATTAATCTGCTGAAGCTGTTCTTCTCCTTTGAAGATCGGAACAATCACCACCTGAATTGGCGCCAATGTTGGTGGCAAAACCAATCCGAAATCATCGGAATGTGCCATAATTAAAGCTCCCATTAACCTTGTGGAAACTCCCCAGGAAGTTGCCCATGCATATTCGGTTTTTCCTTCTCTATTGGTAAATTTAACATCGAAAGCTTCGGCAAAATTTTGTCCTAAAAAATGAGAGGTTCCTGCCTGAAGTGCTTTCCCATCCTGCATCATTGCTTCGATACAATAGGTTTCTTCTGCACCTGCAAATCTTTCGCTTGGTGTTTTGATGCCTTTAATTACTGGAACTGCCATAAAATTTTCTGCAAAATCTGCATAAACATTCAGCATTTTCTCGGTTTCTTCAACGGCTTCTCCTTTTGTTGCGTGTGCAGTGTGACCTTCCTGCCACAAAAATTCTGCTGTTCTTAGAAACAAACGGGTACGCATTTCCCAACGGACAACATTTGCCCATTGATTAATGAGAATTGGCAAATCTCTGTAAGATTGTATCCAGCTTTTGTAGGTGTTCCAGATGATCGCCTCAGAAGTCGGGCGAACAATAAGTTCCTCTTCAAGCTTTGCTTCCGGATCTACAATTAGTTTTTTGGGGTTCTGAGGATCAGTTTTCAAACGATAATGGGTAACTACCGCACATTCTTTAGCAAAACCTTCGGCATTTTTTTCTTCAGCTTCAAAAAGACTTTTGGGAACAAAAAGGGGAAAATATGCGTTCTGATGTCCTGTTTCTTTAAACTTTCTGTCGAGTTCATCTCTCATTTTTTCCCAGATTGCATATCCGTAAGGTTTAATCACCATACATCCACGAACTCCGGAGTTTTCCGCCAAATCTGCTTTTACTACGAGTTCGTTGTACCACTTGCTGTAATCTTCAGATCTTGAAGTAAGTTTTGCCATTATTTTTTATATTAAATTTAACTTTTCAAAAATTATCATATCTAATCCAAAAAGACTATTTTTACTCGGAATTTCAGCCTTTGAAATGGTATAATTTTGGTATAATTTGCAAATATAATTTAAATAAAATTTTAAACCTTCATTATGAAAAAAAATATACATAAAAAAATCTTTGAAACCTTGAAATCCAAAGGGGTTTTAATGGTTTCTGCAGCGCTGCTTGCTATATCCTGCGGAATTCAGCCGGGTGCGTACAGCGAAACTGACGGCGTATATTATGATCCTAATAAAGATACGCTTCCGGAAGGCGTGGATATGTATGGTTCTGGAAATCAGGTAGGCGATTATTATAATTATCAGGATAATTATGAACTTACCCAAAATGATATTGTATATGACCGCTATAAAAACTGGGATGGATCGGATTCCGGCAGTAATATCAGCTATCAGGGTTCGGATTGGGGAAATTATGCAGGTTCACAAACCAATTATTATGATAATTGGGATTGGTATCCTTACGGATATTATTCTGGTTTCGGATGGGGATTAGGCTTTGGATGGGGTTCACCTTGGTATTATAATCCTTATTGGAGCTTCGGATGGAATTCCTGGTACGGTGGATATAATCCATATTGGTATGGCGGATACAATCCTTATTGGTACGGCTATAATCCATATTATTGGGGATATTATCCGTATTATGGAGGATATTATGGTAACTATTACGGATACAATTCCTATAATGCTCCAGGATTCATCAACCGAAGAAGCGATTCAACCGGAGGTTTCAGGAATAGTAATGGAAGACCAACCGGAAACTCAGGATTCAGAAATTCTTCAAACGGAGGATTTAGGAATAATGGAACACCAAGAAATAATTCCAACACACCGAGAAGTAACAACGGCTTCCGAAATAACGGAGGAAGATACAACACGCAACCAAGAAATAACAACCAACCGCGTTATAACAACAATCAACCGAGATATAACAACGGAAACAGAAATGACAATGGTGGTTTCCGACCTTCCGGATCTATGAATTCCGGAAATTCCGGAGGCTTCAGATCTGGCGGAAGTTCAAGTTCGGGCGGAAGATCCGGAGGTGGCGGTGGATTCCGAAGATAAAAATATATTTCATCATTGAAAAACGCAACAGGTTTCAAGAACCTGTTGCGTTAAAAAAAATGAAAACCGAAAATTAATATTTCAATAAAAAAATGATAAAAAGAACTTTATTTATTCTGGGTATTTCCGCAACTTATTTTGTGCAGGCTCAGAATATTTCAACTATCCAAAACACAGTGGATGTTTATTCTGGTTCCGCATCCGGCGGATCTTCCAAATATATGGGAATGGCAGGCTCTATGGGAGCCTTGGGTGGAGATTTTTCCACGCTCAATTCTAATCCGGCAGGTATTGGTGTGAGCATTGCCAATGATCTTTCCGCAACTTTAAATATAGAGTCCAATAAAAGTACTTCCATCTTTGCAGGATCTTCCAACAATTATAAAATCAACAATACGGATTTAGGAAATGTTGGTGGAATAATGGTTTTCAGAACCGGAGAAACATCGAACTGGAAGTTTGTAAACGTTGGAGTAAACTACTCTACCCGTTCTATTGAAAATTATGTGGAAACTCCGGAAAACAATAATCTGATTTATGATATTGTGGATAATGATGGAAACGTGATCGACAATCTTACTTTCAAAGGACACGCCTACAACCGCTACGGAAATATTTCTAAAATGAGCATTGGAGTGGGAGGAAATTACGACAACAGAATATACGCCGGAATCGGCATTAATATCCATTCCACCAATCTGGATCAGTATGATACTGCTGCTTTTGCTTCTTCCAAATATAATTCTGTAGATGCTTATGATAAACAAGACACGCCGTTTTCCGAATCTTCATCAGGATTTTCGGCATCCGTAGGTGTAATTGGGAAAGTGAATCAGAATTTCAGATTAGGAGCTGCAATCGAAACACCAACTTGGTGGTCTGTTGCAAGAGCTTACAATTTTTATGAAGATCCTTATTATGGTGATGGAGTGGGCAACGAAGACCGCAAATTATCAACCCCGATGAAAGCGATTTTAAGTGCTGCTTTTGTTGCCAACAAAGATTTCTCCATTAATGTAGATTATAGCATTGGATTAACAAAACCGAAATACAAAGTTTACGGCGATGCAGAAACTGAACTGAATAATTTCTTTAGCGATAATTATAAAAGCTTATCCGAAATAAAAGTGGGTGCGGAATACAGAATCGCCGATTTCCGTTTAAGAGGTGGTTATGGTCTTGCTTCGAATCCATTTGATTCTATGTCCATTTCTACTCTTTCTGAAAACGGGGACACCGGAAACCGTACATTTGATAATTTATTTTTAGGCAAACGCAATACACTTGCATTTGGTGTAGGATATGATTTCAAAACATTTTATATCGATGCTGCTTACCAAAACATTACTTCTGAGTACAGCAACCCGTTTATGCAAGGTTCATCGGCTTATAATTCAGGATATTTTTCACCAGATTATATTGTGGAATCAGATGCATTCATTGTTTCTGATGTGAAAAATACCCGAAATAACTTTTTTATTACACTGGGCTGGAAATTTTGATTCAGCACATAGAGTAATGAGTGATTAATAGAGGCTCCGGAGAAATCCGGAGTTTTTTTATGTACATCTTTATTAGTTATTAAGAGCCTGTTTAAATTTTACCGAAATTTTATTTATTGGGTTTTAAATCTAACTTTACTCAATTTTACAATAAAATTTAAACTGCCTCTAAAAAATTTTTAATAATTTGGATTCCGAAAACTTTAATGATGAATCTACTCACCAATGCCAGAAACACACAACGATTTGGGATTTTCACACTTTTGCTGATTACGCTTGTCGCATTGTTCAATAAACAGGTTTCTGTATTTTATCTCATTTACTTTTTTTGGTTTCAGGAACTTCTTCGTACTATTATCAGTCTATGTTTTGCTCTAAAGTACGAAAACACAAAAAATAAACCCGTTTCTTTGGGAACTTCTTTTATAATGGCTCTTTTCCCGCTTTTTGTATATCTGGTTTTCATTGTTGTCCTGTTCGGTTTTATGCTCAATTGGGGAAATTTGGAATTGCTGCAGCTCAATTTTAAGACAATGCTTTTTAGAAACCTGTTTTTCAATATCAATCTTATTCTTTTCGCGGGAGAAATAATTTTGTATTACTATCTGAATCGTAAAGACCTTATTTTTTCAGATAACATTCAGGCATTCAGTTCCAACCATATTATTTTGCACATTTCTATTATTTTAGGAGCACTGATCCAGTTTTTCATTGTACGGAAATATGAAAATATTTTTACTCCGGAAAATATCTGGGGCTCGGTTTTGGTAGTTCTCCCTTTCCTGATTCTAAAAATTGTAATCACCGAAAATTCTTTAAAAAAAAATTAATTCCGACCGATAAAAAACGAAAAGCTTATCCGAAATCGGATAAACTTTTCACCTTGATATGGAAATAAAAAGAGATATCTTATTCTTTAATCACTTTTTCGGTAATTTTTTGTCCGTTCTGTAAGGTGATTTCCACGATATAGATTCCGTTTGATAGCATAGAAAAATCAACAGATTGAGCGGATACAAATTTTGTAGAAACCAACTGACCAGAAATGCTATAAACTTTTACTGAAGTTACCTTTTCTTTTGATTTGATATGCACTATATCTTTTACTGGATTTGGATATAACGCAATTTTTGTAGTATGGTTTTCTGAAACTGAAAGTAAAGAAGTCTGCTCTTCGGAACTTTCGGAATACACTTTTGCGGCATCAATGGATTTTACGCTCCAGAAAATTTCGGAAGGAAGCG
>Ga0182744_1000066_pt1 | contig 118858 bp, 106 predicted proteins | sample eDN3rd30CKraftMG_FD_128525 | JGI IMG/M metagenome (GOLD analysis project Ga0182744, IMG submission 128525) | Enriched Miracle-Growth compost microbial communities from Emeryville, California, USA - eDNA 3rd pass 30_C Kraft MG (version 2) (version 2) ... | reverse complement strand
GGCCGTCACGTCGACATTGCCGGTCGCCCCGCCCTGGAGGAGCGCGCCGACAATGCCGGCGTTGCCCGCCTGGATGGGGCCGTTCGCTACAATCGTCACATTGCCGGTCAGCGATTGCGCCTGCACGTCGATGGCGTCGTTGCCCGCATCCAGCGCCGTCACCGCGCCCGCGGTGACACTGATCGTCCCGCCGACCGTGGTATCGCGCACCACGATGCCCTCGCCGCCCGTCGCGTTCGTCGCGCCAGAGATGTTGACGGTGACCGTGCCCGTGCCGTTGTTCTGGATGTTCGCGCCATCGCCGTTCTGACCGGTGAACCCGCCGGCGCCCGTCACCGAGATATCGCCGGCACCGCCGTTGCCGCCGACCAAGGTCATGCCGCGCGTCGCACCGGTCACCGTGTTGGCGACAATCACGCTCACCGCGCCGCCTCCGGTCGCCTTGATGCCTTCGTTGAGCGTGCCCGTCACCGTGCCGTTGGCCGTGACCGTCGTCGCGCCGGTGCCCGCGTTGGTCGCCTCGATGCCGATCGTGCCCGAGACATTGCCCGCCGTCACACCGATCGTGCCCGTGCCCGCAGCCTTCGTCTGACGCGCCACGATTGCCGTATTGCCGGTCGACGTCACATCGCCCGCCGTCACCGATACAGCGCCGCCGGTGGCCAGTGCGAAGATGCCGTTGCCCGTCGTCGCATTGACCGCGCCGACCGTCTTCACCGTCGTCGAACCCGAGCCGAAATTCTCCGCGTCGACACCGAACCGCGCATCGATCGTGCTGTTGGCCGTCACATTGATGTTGCCGGTCGCCCCGCCCTGGAGGAGCGCGCCGACAATGCCGGCGTTGCCCGCCTGGATGGGGCCGTTCGCTACAATCGTCACATTGCCGGTCAGCGATTGCGCCTGGACATCGATGCCATCCCTGCCCGCATCCAGCGCCGTCACCGCACCCGCGGTGACGCTGATCGTGCCGCCGACCGTGGTATCGCGCACCACGATGCCCTCGCCGGCCGCCGCGGTGACATTGCCGGTGACATCGATCGTGGTCGTGCCGGCGCCGTTCTGTTGCACATCGAAGGCGTTGCCGTTGCCGTTATTGATGATGCCGCCGCCGGTGTAACTGATCGACCCACCTGCGGCGATGATGCTCAGCGCTGCGGTGCCGCCGGCTGTCGGGGTGTTGCCGGCATCGACGCTGATCGTGCCGCCATTGTTGACCGTGACGCCGCCGGTTCCGGCATTGCTGACTGCGAGACCAAATCCACTGACTGTCGAGCCGGAATCGGTGTTGAGCTGAAACGGAGATGCCGCATTACCGGGATAATTGCGGTCTGTGGCAGGGTTCGCTGCAAAGGTCGTGTCGGTGGTCGAAGTGGTGCCGCATTGCACGACATTTCCAACGACCAAACACGCCGCCATTGCGTCCGGGGACGCCAGGAAAGCCGATCCCGCGAACGCGACCATGCCAACGGCAGACCGCAACGCGAACCGGCTGGTGCCGGAGAGAAAATTTTCGCGCAAGCGAAGGAGCGGCCCTGTAGCGGCCGAAAAACCGAGACGTTCCATAATTGCCCAGTCCCCAGATGATGAAACGAATTGCCCTGCTTAAGTACGGTAAAAATAAATAATCGCGTTTATTCTTCTAATACCGGTAGTTTCTAAGCTTCTGCGGTGCAGTCAACGCATAAAGGTGATCCCGGTTGAAGCGACGCTGAAGCTCCGGAACGGAAACAAACGCCTGCCCCAATCGCATCCGAGCAACGCCCTCTGGAAAACAAACCCTCAGCCTAAGCAACGCACTCTGAACCATTTGCATGGCAGGAATGCACGCATATGTCAGAGCCTGACTATCCGAAATGGCCGGAATTCCGCAGCCGGCATATGACGACTATCCCGCTTTTTCGCTGAGGTAGTGATGAATGTGCAACATATCCTACGAGGCCATTCGCGCATCATCTCCGCGGCGGAAGGTTGGATTTTCCCACGGGAAGTTGTTGGATAGGCCTAAGGCCAAGCCCGGTGATCAGGATTCATGACGGAAGAATTGATCGACAGAATCTATGAAGCAGCATTCGTCCCTGACGAATGGCCAAAGGTGCTGGAGGTGGCCGGTGACCTTTCCGGATCGGCCAGCGGCGCGGTGATGGTATTTCGAGACGACGGATCTGTTCGCGGCCGGTCGGTCGATTTCGTCCGCCCGCTGTTTCAGGAATTCGTCTCCAGCGAGATGTGGCGGACATCCGACAGCGTCAAGCGGATGTCAGGCCTGCAGCCAACACAGTTCATTCATGTCGATGAGTTCCTGACGCCCGAGCAAATAGAGCAAGATCCTATGCGCACCCGGCTGCGTGAGTTGGGGATTGGCGCAGCGCTATGCTCAACCATCACGATGCCAAGCGGCGAGATCGTCCAATTTGTATTTCAACGCTGGCTGCGCACAGGACCGACCTATAGTCAGGTCGCGGTGGATGGGCTGAATCAGCTTCGGCCTCATTTTGCCCGCGCTGGTCTGATGTCGGCGCGCCTAAGTTTCGAGAGGGCGCAAGCTACCGTGTCCGCCCTGGCAGCTCTCGGTCTGCCGGCTGCGGTCCTGACCAGCAGTGGCCGGGTCGTAACGGCCAACGCCCTGCTCGAATCCTTGCCAACGGCCTTTCTGCCAACCGCCTTTGGCGGACTGGCGATCGCCAATGCCGCCGCCGACGCCTTGCTGCAACAGGCCATCAGCGATGCCCGGTTTTCCGCAGCTCCTGTTGTTCGGTCGATACCGGTGGCGCCGACCAGCGAGCGATGCGCCATGATCGTCCACGTCCTGCCGCTGCGACGCTCCGCGCACGATATATTTGGCGGTGCGGATATTCTGGTTGCCGCGACGGAAGTTCAAGCGAGCAATCTTGTCCCCTCGCCGAGCATCTTGATCGGCCTCTTCGACCTGTCGTCGTCGGAGGCTCGCCTGGCAACGGCTCTCGCGTCCGGTCTGTCATTGAAGGAAGCGGCGACGCAATCCCACGTCACCGTTAAGACCTGTCGCACCTATCTTGAGAAGATATTCGCCAAGACAGGTACCCATCGACAGGGCGAACTTGTCGCTCTGCTCAAGGCAGCGCAACCGATCCGCACCGGCAAGTGACCGCGACTGCCGTCAGCCGCCGAGCTGCGTCAGGCGATCGATCGCCGCCGAAAATCCCTTCAGCGAGATCTTGAAGACGATCGGCTCGTTATTGGCGAGGCCGAGGGAGGCGATCGAAAGGGCCTGCGCCTTGCGCATGGCGTCGATGGACGCCGTCGGCAGGGTAATGCTGGCGATGCAGCCTTGCTGGGCGCAGGCGGAGAACCGCAGACCCTGGCCGAGGTTCTTGTCATCGAGTTTGACGATGGCGCCGGCGTCGAGCTTGACGCCGAGCGGCATCAGGACAGTCCCCTCGGCGCGGCCATTGCGCGGCGCGTCAAGCTCGATCGCGAAGACACGCCGGCCGGTCTGGCTATTGCCTTGCGCCTGCGACAACCGGCAGACTTTGCCCGTCTCGGAGAGACGGCAATCGATAGTCCAGTCTTCGTAGACTTCGTTGATGGCCGAGGCGCCGTTCGGCAGATTGGGCGCCGCCGCGGCCGGCTGGCCGCCCGGCATGGTGGCGCGGCGCAATTTCTCCATCGCCGCCGCCGTATCCTCGGCCGAGGGTTCGGCGGCTTGCGCCAGAACCTGCGATGTCGCACCGGAAAGAAGGAGAACGGAGAGCAGAACGGAACGTGACGAGCGCAGCATTATTCAAAGACCAAACCTAAACGCGAAACTCAAAACCCGGAACAATGCAGACGCGCATCAATTCTAAAGTTCAGCGACCTTCTTGAGACGGATGATGACATCGACGCCGGCGACGATCATGCCTTCGGGCGAAGCCGGCAGGTTCAACTGCGGCAGCATCGCATCGGGGATGTCGAACAGCTCGTCCTTCTCCTCGATATAATAATGATAGTGCGGGCCGGTGTTGGTATCGTACCAGGCCTTGGAGCCGAACAGCGCGACTTCACGCAGGAGGCCGGCTTCGGTGAACTGATGAAGCGTGTTGTAGACGGTCGCGAGCGACATGTTCATGCGCGCGGCGGATGCCTCGGCATGGAGCGTCTCGGCCGTCAGATGGCGGTCGCCCTTGCCGAACAGCAGCCAGCCCAGGGCCAGGCGCTGGCGCGTCGGCCGCAGGCCGGCCTTGCGCAGCTTCTCGCCGATCATGCGGGGCACGCAGGCGGGTCCACGCGCGGTCTTGTCGTCACCGGCCGTTCGCATCCTGTTGAAGTCGTGTTGCAGCATCTCACACACCTACGCTGATCGTTGGATCGCTTGTCGCTGAACGATGTTCCTTTTGTTAGCAACAGCCCGAACGGCCTGTCCAGCCTTGCAAGGCCAATCTGGGTCCGGCGAAGCAATAAAATCGTCATGTTTTAGAATGCTTAAAGAGTATCGGCCTCGAAAAGGCCCGCAGCTTTTAGTCATTCCAAACTAGGCGCCGCAAGCTGCCTGCAAGAGCCGCCTTCAAGACGCCGGCGCAAGTCAGATGCGTCTGCACAAAATCTGCATAGGATTCCTCAGATTCTGGGCAGCCGGACCAAACGCACTGCCAAGGCGCGGCGCATGGATCGTGCATGGCGAACATCCACATCTTCCCGCTTCGAACGTCACGGCTGCCACGGCGGCTCAAGAACGACGGCTGGTGGCTGGAGGTGCCTGACGCTTGCGCCGGCACGGTTGCGAGCTCTCGCCCGCGCAAGCGCGCTCATCCCCCCTCAGAGATGGAAACCTCATGTCGATATCCGTCCCAGCCGATCTCCCTGCTCCCGCCGCGCAATCGCGGTTCACGCGGCTAGCCTGCGCCGTTCTTTGCGTGGCGCTTGCCGATTGGCTTTTCTTCGGCTGGCGGGTCGGCGTATCGCTGCCGCTGTTCCTGGCCGCGCTCGGCATCGTGGCTCTCGCCTCCACCCCGTTGCGCGCACCGCCACCCATACAGGCCGCCGCCACCATCATCTTCGCAGCCATTCTCGCCGCGCTGGTCGAAGACATCAGCATTCTTTCGGTGATCATAGGTGTCGTCGGAACGGCGCTCTTCGTTGTGGTGATGACGGCTCCCGCGCCACGGTCATGGCCGCGCTCCCTGCTCGAGGCCATCGCAACGCCGCTCCGCGGTTATTTCGAAATGATCGTCGACATGCTCGGCCTGACGGGAGCCATGCAACGCAAGATCGCGCCGTCGCTCAGCCTCGGTTCTCTCATCGCCTGGATCGTGCCGCTGTTCTTCTTCGCGATCTTCCTCTGGCTTTTCGCTTCGGCAAATCCGCTGATCGAGTACGGACTGAGCAGGATCGACATCGGCGTCCTGCTGCGCCAGCTCGATCCGCTGCGGGTGGCGTTCTGGATTCTCGTAGCCGGCGCCATCTGGGCTTTGATCCAGCGCCGCATCAAACCGCAGCGGACCATCGCATGGCCCGACACGACCAACGACATTGACGCCGACAAAACCGGGTCAGCAGGCGACTCGCTGGCAAAAGACCTGGGACTCAAACCGTCAGACGTGGATCACCTTTTCGGCGAGAAGGCGATGGCGCGCTCGCTCATTCTCTTCAACGCGCTGTTCCTGTTGCAGACCGGGCTCGACATCACCTATCTGTGGGGCGGCGCGAGCCTGCCGGCCGGCATGAGCCATGCGGAATATGCCCATCGCGGCGCCTATCCGCTCATCGTCACCGCGCTGCTCGCGGCCGGTTTCGTGCTCGTCGCCATGCGCTCCAACGGGCCGGCGAAGAACTCCAAATGGATTCGTCCGCTGGTGCTGGCCTGGACGGCGCAGAATGTGGTTCTGGTCATCTCCTCCATCCTGCGGCTCGATCTCTATGTGGCGACGTTCACGCTCACCTATCTGCGGCTGGCCGCCTTCATCTGGATGGTGCTGGTGGCCGTCGGCCTGCTGCTGATCTTTGTGCAGATCGCCCGGCGCAAATCCAATGCCTGGCTGCTCAGCGCCAATGCGGCGAGCCTGGCTCTCGTTCTTTACGGCTGCTGCTTCATCAACGCGCCGCTGCTCATTGCATCCTACAATATCGGGCACAGCCGCGAGGTCACCGGCAAAGGCCCTGGGCTTGATCTGGCCTATCTTCGCTGCCTCGGGCGGGACGCCTTGCCGGCGATAGAAGCACACGCCGCAGACATCCCCGCACTGCGCGAGATTGCCCTGAAGATCAGGCTAAATCTGCGGTCGGACGCCTCCAGTGGTGCGGACAACTGGCGCGCCTGGAGTTTTCGGTCGTGGCGCTTCAATCGATATTTGGCTAACAATACGCAGGTTCCGGCTGCTGCCTCATCAGGCGGCGGCGAGCAATAGGCGCGATCGTGGCTCATTCCATCCTCGTCGTAGACGATGACCCGCATATTCTCGATGTCGTGCGCTTCGCGTTTGAAAAAGCCGGGATGACCATCAGCATCGCCCGGGACGGAGCGGACGCCTTGCGGCAGTTCGATGCGAAGGCCCACGACCTCGTGGTCCTCGACATCGGCATGCCGGAGATGGACGGGCTCGAAGTGTGCCGGCGGATCCGCAAATCCGCCGAGACGCCGATCCTGTTTCTCTCGGCGCGGGATGAGGAGATCGACCGTATCCTCGGGCTGGAAATCGGCGGCGACGACTATGTGACCAAGCCGTTCAGCCCGCGCGAGCTTGTGGCAAGGGTCCATGCGATCCTGCGGCGGGCGCGCACGCCCGTGCCTGTCGCCGCGGCAGCAAAACCGCTGCGCTGCGGCTGCCTGGTGCTGGAGCCGGACGCGCGCGCCGTGCGCTTCGACGACAAGCCGGTCTCGTTGACGGCGATCGAATTCGAGATCCTGCGCACCCTGCTGGCGCGACCGAGCTTCGTCTTCACGCGCGAGCAGATTCTCGACGCGGCCTATAGCGACAACATCCATGTGGCGGACCGCACGATCGACAGCCATGTGCGCAACATCAGGGCCAAGATGACATCCGCCGGCAGCGAAACGGTGATCGAAACCGTGCATGGCATCGGCTTCCGGCTGGGACGCTGCGAGGCCTTGCGTTGAGCGACGTTCCTCGCGTGAGGCCGCGCCTGCGCCACAAATGGCGGCCGAGCCTCGGGCTTGTGGTGTTCGTGGTTCTTGCCACCGTGCTGGCGCTGCCGCTGTTCAGTCTGTATTTCCTGAAAATCTACGAGAACCAGCTCATCCGGCAGACGGAAGGCGAGCTGATCGCGCAAAGCGCGGCGCTGGCCGCCACCCTGCATCGCGAGATCGAAACCTCCATTCCGGTGAGCGTTCCGCTGGGTGTGAAGGTGGGGCCGCGCGTTGACGCTTCGGCCTCGCGGGCGGTCATCAACGACGAACCCTACCGGCCAATCTGGCCGGAACTCGATCTGTCCGACGATAGTATCCTGCCACCGCGACCGGCCGGCCAGGCACCCGTCGTTCTCCCCGATCCCGCCTTCCTGGCGCTCGGCGCACGCATGATGCCGGACCTGGTGCGCACGCAGAACCTGACACTGGCTGGCTTCCGGCTGCTCGACCCGAACGGGAATGTGCTCGGCGGGCGCGAGGAAATCGGGCTTTCACTGGCGCATATCGAGGAAGTCGCCGATGCGCTGCGGGGGCACTTTCGCAGCGTGCTGCGCGCCCGCATTTCCTCGCACGACCAGCCGCCGCTCGAATCGATCAGCCGCGGCACTAAGGTGCGCGTGTTTACCGCCGTGCCGGTGATCGTGCGCGATCAGGTGGCGGCCGTCGTCTACGCCTCGCGGACGCCGAGCAGCGTCTTCAAACATCTCTATGAGCAACGCCGCAAATTCATCCTGGCGGCGCTTTGGATGATCCTGCCGACCTTGCTGATCGGCTATGTGTTTCATCGCACCATTACCGGGCCGATGCGCGAACTGGTGGACCGCACGCGCGCCCTCGGCAGCGGCAACCGCAACGCCCTGCTTCCGCTCAAGCGGCACGGCACCAAGGAATTCGCCTCGCTGTCGGAGAGTTTTCTCGACATGGCCGGGCGGCTCAACCAGCGCTCCGACTTCATCTCGACATTCGCAACCCATGTGTCGCACGAATTGAAATCGCCGCTGACCTCCATCCAGGGCGCGGCGGAACTGCTGCGCGACGACATCGGGGCCGCAACGCCGATGAGCGACGCCGACCGGCGCAAGTTCATCGACAATATCGTCGCCGATGCCGACCGGCTGACGAAAATCTCGATCCGCCTGCGCGAATTCGCCCGTGCCGACAGTCCGCTTATCGCGGGCGTTTCCAGGCTGGGCTCATTGATGACGGGACTGCGCGCGGCCTTCCCGACGCTCGACATCCAGGCGTCGGGCGACCTCGACGCCGCCATGCATATGTCCGAAGAGAACCTCATGATCGTGCTGTCGAATCTCGCCGACAACGCCATGCGTCATGGCGCCACGAAGATCGACCTTGCCGCGGCGCGGCGGGAGCCGATGCTGCAGGAACCGATGCTGCAGGAACCGATGCTGATCGTCACGGCGCGCGACAATGGCGAAGGCGTCTCGCCGAACAACCGGTCTCGGATCTTCGACAGCTTTTTCACCACCCGCCGCGACACGGGAGGAACCGGCATGGGCCTGGCCATCGTGCGCGCGATGCTCGAGGCGCATGGCGGCGCGATCCGCCTGCTTGATAGCGATCAAGGTGCGGCGTTCGAAATCAACATCCCCCTGGCGTCGGACGGCGCATCGTCTTGACCAGGGATTGGGCGACCATCGGCGGGCGCGCCGGCCTGTGCCTGGTGGTCATCGTCTGCGGCCTCGCCCTGCGCGGCTTTGGCTATCGGCTCGGATTGCCGTTTGCCGTGGTGAAATACGGCGGTTCGGTGCTGTGGGGGACAGCACTTTTCCTGTTCGTGGCGATCTGCGCCGCAAGGTGGACGTTGACGAACATCGCCTGCATTGCACTGGCGATCGCGGTTTGCGTGGAGCTGTCACGGCTCATCCATACGCCGTGGCTCGATGCATTCCGCCTGACGTTGCCCGGCGCCTTGCTGCTCGGTCGGGTGTTCTCGCCCTATAATATCGTGGCTTACGGCTGCGGCATCGCGTTGGGCATTGCCCTCATAAAATGGCTGGATCGTTGCACCTTAAAGCTTCCTTAGAGGCTGGCTGGTATTGACCCTCATCCGACCCTTGCCGCGCAAGGGCCACCTTCTCCCGCGCAGCGGGAGATGGAAGTCCGCCACGAGTGTTCAATGAACGCCACTCCGCAAAGCAAAGTCTGGAGCGACGAAGACATCAACAAGCTGCTGGTGGCCGCGGCGATCATTTGGGTCGCCTTCCTCGCCATCATGCTGATTCAGACGACGTGGCAATTTCCGTTTCCGCGCACGCACGGCGGCAGCGTCATCGGCAACGACTTCTTCAATTTCTGGACGTACGGCCAATCGGCATTCTCGCGCGACCCCGGCGCGTTCTACGACTGGCCGACTTACGACCTGTATCAGAAGGCGAGCGGCGTCGACGAGGTCGGTCACAACTGGTCCTATCCGCCCAGCATCATGCTGCTGACGGCGCCGTTCGGCTATCTCTCCTATACGACGTCGCTAGTTGTGTTCACGCTGGTGTCCGTCGTCGTCTTCGTCTGGGTAGCGCTCGGCGAGCTGCATCCAAAGCTCGTCGCCCTGGCGCTGGTCTCACCGGCGGCGATGCACTGCCTCAACTCAGGGCAGAGTTCGCTGTTGACGGCGGCCGTCATCCTTCTCGTCTGGCGCATGCTCGACAAGCGGCCGATCCTGGCTGGCGTGCTGATCGGCTGCCTGTCCTTGAAGCCGCAGGTCGCATTGATGTTTCCGTTCATGCTGCTGGCGACGCAGCGCTGGAAAGTCATCGCGTCGGCTGCCGTGACCTGCATCGCCATCGCTCTGCTGACGGGTGTTCTGTTCGGCTTCAAGGTCTGGGAGCAGTTCATCCAGTTCGGTATCCCATGGCAAAACCACGTGCTGACCGACCCCACGCTCGACAGTGCCGCGATGATGCCAACGATCCTGATGACATTCCGCCGGTTCGGACTGTCGTATGACGTGTCGATGGCGGTTCAGCTCGTCTTCTCGGCCGCTGCCGTCGCGGTGCTGGTATGGGCGTTCCGGCGGCCGCATGATGTCAACGACAAAAGGCTGTTCGCCCTGTTCACGGCCGCAACGGTCTGCGCCTCGCCTTACCTCCTGATCTACGACCTGGTTCCGCTGACGGTAGCCGCCATCTTCCTGATGAAGGAGGATCGCGCCGGCGGCGTGCCGAAACTGCTGCTGCTGCTCATCTACTGGCTGGCGTTCCTGCAACTGGCCATGGGCGACCATCTGCGCATGGCCGGCGCAGCTTTCCTGGTGCCGGTCTTGATCGGCTATCTGATCGTCGATCTGCGCGATCAGCGTTCGCCGACGATCCAGCCGGTCACACCGTAACCGGCCGCTATTCGGCGGCCGCCTCCGGCATGACGTCGCGTGAGGGCGGTGTCTTGCGCGCGAGCGCCAGTTCGGCGCGGCCGCGCCGCGTCAGCAGGCCCTGGATGAAGACGAACAGGACCGGGACGAAGAGCAGCGCCAGCACGACCACGGAAATCATGCCGCCCATGACGCCGGTGCCAAGCGCCTGCTGGCTCTTGGAACTGGCGCCGGAGGCGATTACCATCGGCGCGACGCCGAAGATGAAGGCGAAGCCGGTCATCAGGATCGGCCGGAAGCGCAGGAAACACGCCTCGACCGTCGCCTCGACCAGAGACTTGCCCTGCGTGCGCAAGTCCTTGGCGAATTCGATGATGAGGATGGCGTCCTTTGCCGCAAGGCCGATGATGGTGATCAGTCCGATGGTGAAATAGACATCGTTGGGCATTGCGCGCATGGTCACGGCCGCAACGCCGCCGAGCATGCCGAGTGGGACGACGAGCAGGACCGAGATCGGGATCGTCCAGCTTTCATAGAGCGCCGCCAGACACAGAAACACGATCAGCGCCGACAGCGCCAGCAGCAGGGGCGCCTGGGCGCCGGCCAGCTTCTCCTGCAAGGACTGGCCGGTCCACTCGAAGCCGAAGCCGCGCGGCAGGTTGCCGGCGATACGTTCCATCTCGGCGATGGCGTCGCCGGAGGTATAGCCCGGCTGTGCCGAACCGCTGAAGCGCACGGATGGATAATAGTTGAAGCCGACCATCTGCGTCGGCCCGCTCAGCCAGCGCACCGTAGCAAAGGACGAGAACGGCACCAGCTTGCCCTGGCTGTTGCGCACGTTGAAACCGAGAATGTCATCTGCCTGCATCCGGCCAGCCACATCGGCCTGGGCGATAACCCTCTGCATGCGGCCGCGATTGGGAAAATCGTTGATATAAGCCGAGCCGAGATTGGTCGAGATGGCGTCATTGATGTCCTGGAAGGTAATGCCGAGCGCGCCGGCATTCTCGCGATCGATAATGAGCTCGAGCTGCGGCGCCGGCGGCAGGCCTTCAACAAAGACGTCGCGGACGATCTTGCTGCCCTTGGCGGCAGTCAGCACCTGGTCACGCGCCTGCATCAATGCCGCATAGCCGCGCTGGCCGCGATCCTGCAGGCGGAAGCTGAAGCCGCTGGAGTTGCCGAGATTGTCGATGGGCGGCGGCTGCTGCGCGGTGATGCGCGCGTCCTTGATCGAGGCCAGGTCACGGTTCGCCTGCAGCACCAGCGCCTCGGCCGACTCATCTTTCGAACGCTCGGACCAGTCTTTCAGGGTAACGAAGGCCTGGGCGGTGTTCTGGCCCTGGCCGAGGAAGCTGAAGCCGGTGAGGAAAGTAACATTGTCGATCGCGGGTTTTGATTTCAGATAGGTCTCGACCGATTTGACCACATCGAGCGTACGGCCGAAGGACGAATCCGATGGCGTCTGGATATCGACCGTGATGAAGCCCTGGTCATCGATCGGCAGAAAGCCGGCAGGCAGGCGTGAGAAGCCCCAGACCATGCCGAGCGTGAGCGCCAGATAGATGACCATCATCCGACCGGCCCGCGCGATGCCCCAGCGCACGACGCCGGAGTAGCCGGACTTGGCGCCATCGACCATGCGATTGAAATAGCCGAAGACGCCGCCCTTCTGGTGATGATGCCCGGCTTCCACCGGCTTCAGCAACGTGGCGCATAGAGCCGGGGTCAGCGACAGGGCCATCAGCGCCGAAAAACAGATGGCGGCGACCATGGTCACCGAGAACTGCCGATAGATGATGCCGACGGAGCCCGGGAAGAAGGCCATGGGGATGAAGACGGCGACCAGCACGAGCGTGATGCCGATGATGGCACCGGTGATCTGCCCCATCGCCTTGCGCGTCGCCTCCTTGGGCGACAGGCCTTCCTCGGACATGATGCGCTCGACGTTCTCGACGACGACGATGGCGTCATCGACCAGAATGCCGATAGCCAGCACCATGGCGAAAAGGGTGAGGACGTTGATCGAGAAGCCGGCGAGCAGCAGCATCATGGTGGTGCCAAGCAGTGCGACCGGCACCACAAGGGTCGGTATGATGGTGTAACGGATGTTCTGCAGGAAGAGGAACATGACGACGAAGACCAGCGCCATGGCCTCGAGAAGCGTCTTCACCACCTTGCCGATCGAGGCGTCGATGACCGGCGTGATATTATAGGGAATGTCGTATTTGATGTTTTCGGGGAAGAACTTCGACAGCTCTTCCATCTTCGCTTTCACTGCGTTGGCGGTGGCCAGGGCATTGCCGGTGGGCGACATCATGACGGACAGGCCGGCGCTCGGCTCGCCATTGAGTCGCGTGGTGAATTGATACCCCATGCCGCCGACTTCGATGCGGGCGATATCGCGAAGCCGCACGGTGGAACCATCGGCATTGGCGCGCAGCACGATGGCGCCGAACTCCTGTGGCGACTGAAGCTGGCCCTTGACGACGACGAGCGCGGAAATCTGCTGGGAATTGCGGCTCGGCTCGGCGCCGACGCTGCCCGACGCGACCTGCGCATTCTGCGCCTCGATCGCCTTGGTGACATCGGCAGACGTCAAATTGTAGCCGACAAGCTTATCGGTATCGATCCAGATGCGCAGCGAGCGCTCGGTGGAGAACAGCGTGGCGCGGCCGACGCCGGGGATGCGGCGGATTTCGCCGACGATGTTGCGCACCATGAAATCGCCGAGACCGACTTCGTCAAGGCTGCCGTCAGTGGAGCGCAGGGTGATGATCTGCAACACGGCGCTGGAGGCTTCCTCGATCAGGATGCCCTGCTGCAGCACCGCGCGCGGCAGGCGCGGCTCGACTCTCTTGATACGGTTCTGCACCTCGACGGAAGCGAGACTTGAATCGGTACCTGGCACGAAGTTGGCGATGATTTCGACCTGACCAAGCGAATCGCTGGTCGATTCAAAGTTCAGGATGCCGTTGGCGCCGTTCAGTTCCTCCTCGATGAGACGGGTGACGCTGTTGTAGAGATTTTCAGGCGTCGCGCCCGGATAGCTCGTGCTCACCGAGATGGATGGCGGCGCAATGATGGGATATTGCGCAACCGAGAGAAACGGCAGCGCCAGAAGGCCGCCAAGGCAAATGAAGAGCGCGACGACAACCGCGAAGATAGGTCGATCGATAAAGAAACGTGCCATGGGTGATTGCTCTGCCTACTGCAGAGGGCCGCTGTTGGAAGCCGCATTCCGGCGGCCAAGCGAGCGTGCGACGCGTGCCTTCCACGGGCTGGCGTCGACCGCGTCGCCGGCGGCGAATTTCTGGAAGCCTTCGGCGACCACGCGATCACCGGCCTTCAACCCGTCGAGCACCAGCCATTGATCCTCGAACGCCGAGCCGATCCGCACCGGCTGGATGCGGGCGTGACGTTCCGCATTGACGACGAAGACAAAGCTGTTGCCGACATCGTCGCGCTGCACCGCCTGCTGCGGCACGGCAAGCGAATCACTGTCGACGCCCTGTTCAAGCTGCACGCGCACATACATACCCGGCAGCAGGTCGCGCTTGGGATTGGGGAACTCGCCGCGCAGGGTCACCTGGCCGGTGCTCGGATCGACCGTCACGCCGGAGAACAGCAGCTTGCCGTGTTCTTCATACGCCGTGCCGTCGCTGAATTCGAGGCGCACCTTGGCGGTATCGGCGGCGACCTGTTCGAGCGTGCCGTTGGCGAGGTCATGGCGCAATTGCCGCAATTCGCTGACGGACTGGGTGAAATCGGCGTAAATCGGATCGAGCTGCTGGACGGTGGCGAGACGTGTCGCCTCACCTTGGCCGACCAGCGCGCCTTCAGTGACCAGCGCCGCATCGACCCGGCCTTTGATCGGCGCACGCACGACCGTGTATTCCAGGTTCAATCTGGCGCGCGCGACGTCGGCGTTGCGGGCCGCCACATCGGCTTCGGCCTGTTTCGCGGTGGCGACCGCGGTTTCGAGCTGGACCTTGGAAGCGGCGTTGGTGGTAACCAGCTTTTCAACACGACTTGATTGCGCCGCGGACTGGTGCAGCACAGCCTGAGCCTTCGAGAGCGCCGCTTCGGCAGCCTGCAACTCGACCTTGAACGGCGCCGGATCAATGCGGAACAGAACGTCGCCGGCCTCGACATCAGCGCCCTGGGTGAATTTGCGCTCAATCACGATGCCGGCAACGCGGGCGCGGACATCGGCGATACGCGCCGGGGTGATGCGGCCCGGCAGCTCGCGTACGAACGCGCGGGGCGAAGGCTCAAGGGTGACGACACCGACCTGGGGCACGGCCTTCGCTTCTGCGGTCTGAGCCTGACGAGGCTCATTGCATCCCCCGAGCCCAAGGGCGACGGCGGAAACGGCCACAAAAAAGAATGCGCGACAGGGGCCTGTCATCAAGAACTCCATTTCGACTTTGGCGTTTATTGGCAGCGGGGCGAGAACGGCCTGCCTACCGACGCGATGGGGCAGAAGTTTGACGATATAGCGGACTACGATGCTTTGATCGCGAAGCGGCCAAACGGGCCCTACGGCCACAGCAAAGCTTATTGCATTGCAATGGGATAGTCTTTTAACTCGTATCGCGATGCAAAATTAACAAAACATGAAAGGCGCTTCCCGACCCTGCGCGGTATTGCCGCGCCAGGCTCGCAAGAGCTTGGTCATGACATCATATAACTTACTCAAGTAATTGTGATTAATAGCTTGAGCGCGAGTGCAATTTTCAAAACCGCGTGATTTCGGAAAAAAGCTTCCTTGAATGTAACATAAGCATGCTTATAAAGTGTGGGTTACGGAATAAGGCGCCGTGACGACGATTTATTGGCAACGCACATGAACGCTCCGACCAGCTTTTCGACGAATTCGCCGACCCTCGGGTTTCTGCTGCATGACGTGGCGCGGCTGCTGCGCAAGCGCTTCGAGCAGCACACCAAAGGATGCGGCCTGACCCGGTCGCAATGGCATGTCCTGGCCTATCTGGCGCAGAACGAAGGCATCAACCAGACCGGTCTGGCCGAACTTCTCGACATTGAACCGATCACGGTCGGGCGCCTTGTCGACAAGCTGCAGGCCATGGATCTGATCGAGCGCCGCCCCGATCCTACCGACCGTCGGGTCTGGCTTCTGTATTCGACGCCCGCCGCCGCCTCGCAGCTCGCCCATTTGCGCGAACTCGGCGACCTGACACGGGCAGAGGCTCTCGCCGACATCTCGGACGCGGACCGCGAGCAACTCGCCGCGCTGCTGCAGGCGTTGAAGGCCAACCTCACGCACGCCTGCGAGACGCCGGCCACGACGAGGCGAAAAACCAGCCAGGCAAAAACCGATTCAGAACCTGGCCGAAGACAAGAAGACCAAGAACACGTTGATCTGGAAAGAGCAGAACATGTCTAGTGTAAGCGAAACGACATCCGAACAGTCGCAGGAGCCGAGCCGCCCGCCCGAAGCTACCGTGCATCGCCTGGAACGCGGCTCGCCGCTGAATCGCAAGACCGACGCGCCGCTCGAAGAGGCGCCTGCGAAAGACAAGGTGGAAGACAAGGCGCCCGCGAAGGCCGCGCCTCCGCCGAAGCGTTCGACTTCGCGCACGGTGCTGTTCGCGCTGCTGCCGGTGGCGCTTGTCGCCGGCGGCTATTTCTACGTCACCGGCGGTGCGGTCATGTCGACCGACAACGCCTATGTGCAGGCGGACATGGTCGGGCTTTCGACGGACGTGTCCGGCATCGTCAGCCAGGTCGCCGTGCACGACAACCAGAGCGTCGCCAAAGGCGATGTCCTTTTCAAGCTGGACCAGACGCAATTCAAGCTGGCGCTTGATCGCGCCGACGCGCAGATCGGCATCGTCCGCAATGACCTGACCGCGCTGCAATCGAGCTATCGCGACATGCAGGCGCAGATCGCCCAGGCGCAGGCGGACGTCGCCTTCAACAACGTCAACTTCCAGCGCCAGCAGCAATTGCTGACCAATAACTTCACGTCGAAAGCCAATTTCGACGCGGCGCAGAATACGCTGCGGGCCTCGCAACAGAAGGTCGCTTCACTGCAGGCCCAGCTCGCGGGCATTACCGCCAACCTCAACGGCAGTCCCAATGCGCCGATCGAAGACCATCCGCGCTACAAGGATGCGCTGGCGGCCCGCGCCGAGGCGGCGCGCCAGCTCGATCATACGACCGTGCGGGCGCCCTTCGCCGGCGTCGTCACCAACGTGCCCTCGCTCCAGCCCGGACAATATCTCGCCGCGGCCACGGTCGGCTTCAATATCGTCTCGTCGGATCACGTCTGGGTGCAGGCAAGCCCGAAGGAGACCGAGCTGACCTATGTCAAACCGGGCCAGAAGGCGACGATCGAGGTCGACAGCTATCCGGGCAGCGAGTGGACCGGCTCGGTCGACAGCGTCAGCCCCGCCTCGGCGTCGAGCTTCTCGCTGCTGCCGGCCGAGAATACAAGCGGCAACTGGGTCAAGGTCGTGCAGCGCATCCCCATGCGCGTGAGAGTCGAGAACCAGCCCGGCAAGCCGCCGCTGCGCGTCGGCATGAGTGTCGAACTGAACATCGACACCGGGCACGCGCGCGGCTTCCCGCATTTCATCAGCAGGCTGTTTGGCGGCGGGTCCTCGAACGATCAATCCCTGGACGGCAAATCCGTGGGCCAGTCCTCGACCAATTCGGACAAGAGCAATGGCTAGCGCCACGACAGCCGACGGGACCGGGGCCGGGGCGGTTGACGCGCCGCGCCCGCTCAACCGGCCGGCGATCACGGCGTGCATCATCCTCGCCGTCATCATGCAGGCGCTCGACACCACGATCGCCAATGTCGCGCTGCCCTATATGCAGGGCAGCGTGTCGGCGAGCGCCGACCAGATCAACTGGGTGCTGACCTCCTATATCGTCGCGGCCGCGATCATGACGCCGCCGTCAGGCTTTCTGGCCGCCCGCTTCGGACGCCAGCGCGTGCTGATGGTCGCCATCGTCGGCTTCGTCGTCGCCTCCGTGCTGTGCGGCCTGGCCCAGTCGCTGACGCAGATCGTCGCCTTCCGCCTCATGCAGGGCTTTTTCGGCGCGGCGCTGGTGCCGATCGCGCAAGCCATCCTGCTCGACATCTACGAGCCGGAAGAGCGCGGCTCGGCCATGGCCCTGTTCGGCGTCTCGGTGATGGTCGGCCCGGTGCTCGGGCCTGTGATCGGCGGCTGGCTCACGGATAACTTGAGCTGGCGCTGGGTGTTCTACATCAACGTGCCGATCGGCATCGTCGCCTTCGCCGGCATCTCGGCCTTTCTGCGTGAAACGAAAGTCTCGTCGCAGGCAAAGCTCGACTGGATCGGCTTCGGCAGTCTCAGCATCAGCATCGCCGCACTGCAGGTGTTTCTCGACCGCGGCGCCCAGCTCGACTGGTTCTCGTCCTTCGAGATCCTGGTGGAGGCGGTGATCTGCGTCTCGGCCTTCTACGTGTTCCTCGTGCATACGTTCACGGCGAAGAACTCCTTCGTCAATCCGAAGCTGTTCCTCGACCGCAACTTCTCGGTCGGCATGATCTTCATCTTCATCGTCGGCGTCACCTATCTGGCCTCGATGGCGCTGCTGACGCCGTATCTGCAGACGTTGATGGGCTATCCTGTGGTGACGGCGGGCCTTGTGATGGGACCGCGCGGCATGGGCACCATGGTGTGCATGTTCATGGTCGGCCGCATGATCGGCAAGGTCGATATCCGGCTTCTGCTGATGGCTGGCCTGCTGCTGACCGCCTGGGCCATGTACGACATGACCGGGTGGACGCCGAATGTCTCACAGACGACGATTGCCGTCACCGGCTTCATCCAGGGCGCCGGCCTCGGCTTCCTGTTCGTGCCGCTGACGACCGTGACCTTCGCCACCCTGGCGCCCGAGCAGCGCGGCGAGGCGGCCGGACTTTACAACCTGTCGCGTAACGTCGGCTCGAGCGTCGGCATTTCCATCGTCTCCTATCTGCTGACGCGCAACGTCCAGGTCAATCACGCCACCATCGGCGTGCATGTGACCGCGACGAACCGCATGTTCGAGAACCACGCCGTCCAGCATGCTTTGAGCCCATGGAGCGCGGCCGGCCGCGCCGCGCTTGATCAGGTCATCCAGCAGCAGGCGACCATCATCAGCTACATCAACGACTTCAAACTGATGATGATCCTGTCGCTCGCCGCGGTGCCGCTCGTGCTGCTGCTGCGCTCGGCATCAGCCCCCGCCGATGGCGACCATGCCATGGTGATGGAGTGAGGCAGGGTTAGTTCGGTGCGGCGGAACTGCCGAGAAACAGGTCGCACAAAAACTCGATGGTCGCGTCATCGCAGGAGCGGCGCGGCGCGACATGATGGAAGACGATGTAGCCATCCATCGCCATCACCAGAAAATGCGCCACGTCGGCCTTCTCCAGGATGCGACGTCGGCGCGGCGGCAGGGCATTGCGCACCATCTCGAGAACACGCTCTTCCAGCCAGACGATGAGCGTGCCGCGGTATTGATCTTCCGGCCGCGCCGTGGCGATGGCCTGCATGACATTGTTGGCGAAGCCGCGCTCGCGCGCCGGCAGTTCGCGAAACAGGCCGGTGAAGAGGCGACGCAGCCTTTCACGCGGCGCCTTGATGTCCACGAGCTGCGCATCCAGCGCTTCGAGTTGCGCCTGAATCCACGGGCCGTGGACGGCGTAGAGAATCGCCAGCTTGGACTCGAAATAGGAATACAGATTGGTCGTCGAAATATGTGCGCCCGCCGCAATTTGCGGCAGCGTGGTTTCCACGTAGCCCTTTCTTGAAAAAAGATGGAAGGCCGACGCCAGGATGGCGTCCCGAATTTGTGGCTTCTTTACCTGCACAAGCTGGATCGTAAGCGAGGCTGCTCCGCGTGGCAAGATGAGAGCCTCATCGCCTTTCACCTCGCGGCAAGGGTCGCGCGCCACAGACGGGAACCTGCGGATTTTAAAACGAATAGCATTCTTTTTTAACGATCGGCCAGCTTTCCATTCTGGTGAGCCATCGCTCTCGATCCTGCCGGCTGGCTGTTCGCGGGTTGATACAAGACTGCCGGGACCGCCGGATAGCCCGGCAAGAGCGCCGGAATGGCACACGCATTGCTTATCCGAATAGCATTCGTTTTTGGATTTTCCGTCCGCAAGGAGATTCCCGTGCCCGGCATCCCGACACTTTCTCGTCTCTTCCCCCGTTTCACGGCTTTGGGCCTGGTCGGCCTGCTCGGCGCCGGCATGGCCCTGCATCAGGCAGCGGCGCAGACTGCGCCCCGCAAGGTGGTGATCGCCGCCGGCACGCAGGTGATCAACAGCGCCTATCCCTATCTGATGATGCCGCTGGCGCTTGGCTACTGGAAGCAGGAGGGGCTCGATGTCGAGGTGGTGGCTGCCGGCGGCTCGGCGCAGGCGATCCAGCAGATGGTCGGCAAGAACGCCGATTTCGTCGAGATCAATTCCAGTTCGATGATCCAGGCGGTGTCGCAGACCGGCGTGGCGCTGCGCGCCGTCGCCGCCAATACCACCGTGGACTGGTCTCTCGTGTCGCTCAAAGGCGATCCGATCAAGGCGCTGGCTGACTTCAAGGGCCGCAGCATCGGCATTTCAAATCTCGGCTCGGGTGGCCTGCCGCTGCTCAAGGCCTATCTGCGCACCGCCGGCCTCGACCCGGACAAGGACGTCACCATCGTACCGGTGGGCTTCGGCGGCATGGCGCTTGACGCGATGAAGGCAGGCCGGGTCGACGGCCTCATGTTCTGGGCCTCCGCGGTGGTGAGCTTCGAAAGCGCCGGCGCGAGCCTGACCTATTTCCGGGCTCCCGAATGGTCGACCTATGCCGATTACAGCCTGGCGACCCTGGCCGGCACGCTCAAGGCCGACAGTACCATGGTGGAGGCCATCGTCCGCGGGATGGCCAAAGCCTCGCTGTTCACGGCAACCAATCCCGACTGCGCCCGCAAGATGTTCTGGAAAAGCTTCCCCGCCATGAAGGCCAGCGGCAACATGGATGACGCGGCCAAGGCTGCATTCGACCTCAAGCAGATCGAATCCGGCGCCGACAGCATGAAGGAAGCGCGCACGCTGGGCGGCGGCACTTTCTGGGCGAACGCGCCGGTGGCCGGCTATGCAGGCATGCAGAAATTCATGATCGACAACCAGGTCATCACCAAGGAAGTGCCCGCCGCCTCGCTGGTGGCCTCGGACCCGGCCTTCTTCGAGCGCGCCAATGCGTTCGACCATGAAAAGATCCGCCAGGAGGCTTTGAGCTGTGCTGGCGTCTGACCAGATCCGCACGCCGGCGGATCGCAGATCCGTGGATAACAAGTCACCCGGCCCGCGCGCCGATCTTGTTAGCGCGCATGACGTGCGCATGGTCTACACCACCCGCAACGCGGAAAAGGTGACCGCCCTGGACGATGTCAGTTTCGGCATCGCCGAAGGCGAGTTCATCGCACTGCTGGGACCGAGCGGATGCGGCAAGACCACCTTGCTCAAAATCCTCACCGGCACGTTGAAGCGAACGGCGGGACACGTGACCATGCGCGGCCAGCCGCTCGAGGGACCACGCCCCGACATCGGCCGGGTCTTCCAGGCGCCGGTACTGCTCGCTTGGCGCACGGTGCTCGACAACATTCTGCTGCCGATCGAACTGGGCGAGGGCAAGCGGCAGCGCCGCGACTACGAAAGCCGCGCGCGCGATTATCTCAAAATGGTCGGGCTGGAGGGCTTCGAGTCCAAATATCCGCACGAACTCTCAGGCGGCATGCAGCAGAGAGTCGCCATCGGCCGCTCGCTCATCCGCGATCCGGCGATGCTGCTGATGGACGAGCCGTTCGGCGCGCTCGACGCGATGACGCGCGACCTGATGAACGTGGAGCTCCTGCGCATCTGGCAGGCAAGCCGCAAGACGATCGTGCTGGTGACCCACAGCATCGCCGAAGCGGTGTTCCTTGCCGACCGCGTGTTCGTCATGACGCCGCGGCCGGGCCGGCTGAGCGAGATCATTCCCATCGATCTACCGCGGCCGCGCCATCTCGATATGATCAATTCGCCGGAGTTCGGTCATTACGTCCGCCGCATCGGCCGGCACTTCGCGGCGCAATCATCGAACGCAGGCGCATCCGCATGAGCGAGGCCCCGCGCACCCCCTTTGAAACGGTACAAAGCGTGTTGCTGCTGGCCGGCCTGCTGGCCGCATGGGAACTCGCCGTCGTCTGGCTCGACATCTCCCCCATTCTTCTGCCGACACCGAGCGCCGTCGCCGTCGCCCTGTTCAACGGGGTGAAATCCGGCCTGCTGATCAGGCATTTCGGCGTGACCCTTTTCGAGACCATGGCCGGGTTTGTCCTCGGCTCGGTCGCGGGGCTCGTCTGCGGCGGGCTCATCGCACAATCGCGCCCGATCGAGCGGCTGCTCTATCCCTATGTCATCGCCTTCCAGACCGTGCCCAAGGTGGCGATTGCGCCGCTGATCGTCATCTGGTTCGGCTATGGCGTCGCCTCGAAAGTTGTGATCGCCGCGACCATCGCCTTCTTTCCTGTGCTGGCCAATACGATCGTCGGCCTGCGCGCGGTGCCGGCCGACCAGCTTGAACTGATGGCGGCCTTCATGGCGACGCGCGGCCAGACCTTGTGGAAAGTGCGGGTGCCGCAGGCACTGCCCTTCATCCTCGTCGGCCTCGATGTCGGCGCGGTGCTCGCAGTCATCGGCGCCGTCGTCGGCGAGTTCGTCAGCGCCAAGGAAGGGTTGGGATTCCAGATCCTGCAATCCGGCTTTTCGCTGGATACGGCCGGCGTCTTTGCCGCGCTGGTGCTGCTCGCCGTCATGGGCATCGCCATCCATCTGGCGATGGGCCTCCTGCGCAAACGCGTTCTCTACTGGGTCGATGATGTCAGCCCGATCAATTTCAGCGGCTGAGGCCGCTGTTTCGAAGGATGTGTCCCATGCCCACTGCCTCGTCTGCATCGACCATCTGGCCGGGAGGCTTTCATGTGGCCCAGGTCTGCATTGCGCGACCCACGGCGCGGTTTGATGAGGTGATCGCGTTCTATCGGGATGGCCTCGGCCTGCCGGTGCTGTTCCAGTTCGACGAGGGCGGCGCCAAGGGCGGCATGGTGGGCCTGCCCGGCAGCGGCCATCATCTCGAATTCATCCAACCTGCGAACGCGGCCGGGATGCGGTTCGATGCACCCAACAAGCTGCATGCACTGGTGCTTCATATGTCGAGCGCGGACGAGGTCGCGGCGCTCAGCGAGAAACTGTGCGCGCTTGGCCTGGCGCCGGTGACGCCGGGGAATCCCTACTGGATCGACCGCGCCGTTGTTTACGAAGATCCCGACGGATGGCCGATTGTTCTCACCGCAGGCAACGGCCTGGGCTGAGCGTCTTACACATCGAGGCCGGCATGGACTTTCAAACCTTCCTGCAACGCATTCCCAAGGTCGACCTGCATTGTCACCTGGTCGGCACCCTGCGGCCGCAGACCCTGGCGGAGTTGGCGCGCAAGCACGGTCTCGCCTTGCCGCGGCCGGCAGAGACCCTCTACGACTTCGCGGATTTCTACGATTTCCTCGACGTGTTGCGGCTGGCTTCTGCCTCGGTGCGGAGCGCCAATGATTTCTCGCGCGTGACCTACGAGGCCTTGCAGGATGGCCACAGCGCGGGAAACCTGAGACACGCCGAACTGCTGTTCAACCCGCAGTATTTCTATCCCTACGGCGTCAGCTACCGCACCATGGTTGACGGGATGCTCGACGGCATGGCCGGCGCCGAACGCGACTTTGGCGTCAGCGCGCTGCTTGTCGCCTCGTTCGACCGGATGATCGATGCTGCGGGCGCCATGCAGATTCTCGACGACGTACTGGCCTATCGCAAGCCGCAGGTCGTCGGCATCGGCCTTGACGGGGCCGAGCGCACCGGCCCGCCGCAACGCTTCGCGGAGGTTTATACACGCGCCGGCGCGGTGGGCCTGAAACGTACGGCGCATGTCTGCGAAGACAACCAGACCTTGGAAGAAGCACCGCCGCAGAACTACGCCATCTGCCGCGACGTGCTGAAATGCGACCGGCTCGATCATGGTTACAACCTGCTGGTCGACCCGGCCATGGTGACACGGGCGCGCGACGAAGGTCTCTATTTCAACACCTGCACCATCACCAGCGTGACACGCAATCTCGAGCGCCGGCGCGCCAGCATCGCAAAAATGGTCGATCTGGGCCTGAACGTGACGCTCAACACCGATGATCCGGTGATGTTCAAAACTGATATCGCGCATTCCTATCAGGTGCTGTTTCAAAGCCAGCCGCAATGGGGCGTCCCGCGTGCGCGCGCCTTCAGCCTGGATGGAGTCGCGGCGTCGTGGCTCGACGACGGCACGAAGGCCGCGCTGACAGACTTATTCCGCATGGAACTCGACACCCTCGAAGCTGCACTGGAGCCATCATGAGCATCGAACTCATTCAAACCACCCTGCCCTCCGGCAACACCGTCAACGCGGCGCTCGCACGGGCTGCCCGCGCCGATGCGCCCGGCCTGATCCTCATCCATGAATGGTGGGGCCTGCTCGACGAGACCAGGGCCATGGCTGAGCGCCTGGCCCTGCAGGGCTACAACGCGTTGGCGGTCGATCTCTACAACGGCAAGTCCAGCATGGACCCTGCCGTCGCGGGCGAGTTGATGAAGAGCGTCGACCCCACCGCAGCAACCGAAACGCTGACGGCATGGAATGCGTGGCTGCGCGAACATGGATCCCGCAAGGTCGGCACCCTGGGCTTCTGCTTTGGCGGAACCTGGTCGTTGAAAGCATCTCTGGCCGCGCCCGTCGATGCTACGGTTGTTTTTTATGGCGGCGTCAAACATACGGCGGAAGAACTCGCAGCGCTCCACGGGCCGGTGCTGGCGCATTTCGGCAGCAAGGATACGATCTTCACGCCAGAACTGGCGCAATCGCTCGAAACAGCGCTGAAACAGGCGGGCAAGGCCGGCGATGTCTACAGCTACCTCGCTGACCATGCCTTCGCGCGCGAAGGCGGCCCCAACTTTGAGCCAGGCGCCGCCGCGCTCGCATGGCAGCGCACCGACGCCTTCCTGCGCAAACACCTGGAAGTGGTGACAGGCGCCGCTGCCTATACGCCGCCTGCCCGGCAGGCCAGCTTCAGCGAAATCCCCCTGATCTCGATCGCGGCGCTGGGCAAGGGCGACGCGGCCGAGGCCACGACCATCGATGCCATTCGCAAGGCAAGCGAACAGGTGGGATTTTTCTACATCGCGGATCACGGCGTCGACGTGGCGAAGATGAAGGACATCATCGAGCAGTGCCGCAGATTCTATGCCCTGCCGAAGGCCGAGCTGGAGCAGATGGGTCTTGCCAACTCGCCCTGTTTCGCAGGTTATCTCTCGGTCGGCCAGCGCGGCGCCAATGCCCAGCGTCCGCGCGACCTGTTGGAAGCCTTCAACATCTGTACGGAACTGCCGCTGAACGATCCGTTCGTGCTCAGAAAAGTGCCGCTGCACGGCGCCAACCAATGGCCGGCCTCGCTGCCTGGCTTCCGCGAGAGCGTGCTCGACTATTACAAGACCATGGACCAGCTCGGCGTGCGACTGCTGCAGGCCTTCGCGCTGGCGCTCGGCCTTGACCGTCACGCTCTCGACTCGCAATACCGCAAGCCGATCAGCCAGCTGCGCCTGCTGCATTATCCGGTGCAGGACCAGGCTGTCGACGAGATGATGGGCGCGCGCTCACACCGCGATGTCGGCGTGCTGACCATTCTGCTGCAGGACGATGTGGGCGGGCTCGAAGTGTGCAACGCAGCCGGCGAATGGATCGTCGCGCCGCCGATAGAGAACACATTCATCGTCAATCTCGGCGAGATGATGAAGCTGCTGACCAACGACCAGTTGGCATCGGCCCTCCACCGGGTCGTCAACCGCTATGGCCGGCAGCGCTTCTCGGTGCCGTATTTCTTCAATCCCGACTACGACACCCATCTGAGCACGCTCGATCAATATATCGACGAGGCGCATCCTGCCCAGTTCAAGCCCATTCACGTGGGGCAGCATATGTTCAATTTCTATCGCAACCTGTGGCCCAACACGGCGGCGATGGCTGCGGAATAGGCGCCGAAAATGCTTGGACGATTTGTTTTGCGCGATCTATCCTGAACGGCGAAGGATTATCCTGACGCGAGCGTGACATGACATCTGCACCATCCAGCCCCTTCCCCTATCTGCCCGTTACCGAGCGGCCCGTGTTCAAATGGCCGAACGGTTCGCGCATCGCCGTCTGGGTGGTGCCGAATATCGAGCATTTCCATATCGAAATGGGGCCCGGCGCGCCCGACATCCGCAATTATGCGCGCCGCGACTATGGCAACAGGGTCGGTGTCTGGCGGCTGATGGAAGTGCTGACCAGGCACAAGATCAGGGGCACGGTGGCGCTCAACGGCGAGGTCGTCGAGCACTATCCGCAGATCATGAAGGAATGCGGCCGGCTCAACTGGGAGCTGATGGGGCACGGCGAGACCAATTCGACCATGTTGTCGGGCCTGGACAAGGACCGCGAGAAAGCCGTCATTGCCTCGACGAAGGCAGCGATCGCCTCCTGCGGGCAATCGATGCGCGGCTGGCTCGGACCGGGGCTGACCGAGACGTGGAACACGCTCGACCTGCTCAAGGATGCCGGCGTCGAATATGTGGCGGACTGGTGCAACGACGACATGCCCTACCGCATGAACAACGGCCTGCACTCGATCCCCTATTCGCTCGAACTCAACGACATGCCGCTGTTCAACATGCCGTCGATCAGCATCGCCGATTTCAAGCAGCGCATCGTCGACAGCTTCGACGTGCTCCACGCGGAAGGCGCGAAGAGCGCCAAGGTCATGTGCATCGCGCTGCATCCGTTCCTGATCGGCGCCCCGCACCGGATCAAATATCTCGACGAGGCGCTGAAGCACATCACCAGCCATGACGGCGTCTGGCTCGCCACCGGCAGCGAGATCATCAATGCCTATCGCGAGGCCAATCTTCCCTAGAATCTGTCGGTGGCAGAATAAAACACCCGTTTGCGGCCGGCGGACCGGATCGCTATATACGGCCGGAATGATCGATATCGATCGTGTGAAGCCGCAAACGGACCTCCAGTGACAGACCCTACGCACGTCGACGATGCGCGCTACGTTCTCTATTCGGAGAACAGCTCGCCCTTCTCCGCGCCTGTGCGCATCGCGGTTTTTGCGAAAGAGCTCGATATCGAGATCAGCCCGCCGCCCGGCGGGCTGAAATCCACCGCCTATCACGCGATCAATCCGCTCGGCACGATCCCCTGCCTTGTGCGCGACGACGGCTTCACCCTGCCGGAATCCGCCGCCATCATGGAATATCTCAACGAGCGGTTTCCGCAGCACCCGCTGCTGCCGGAAGATCCCGATCTGCGCGCCCGCGCAAGGCTGCTGCAGCGGATCGGCGAACTCGGCATCATGACGTCGACGGTCGAACTGATGCAGCTCGCCCGGTCGCCCTCGCGCGACGAACATTTCACCGGCATCTGGCTGACCAGGCTGGTGCGCGCACTGGCTTCCCTGCAGGCCTTCCTCGGCAACAGCCGCTTTGCCGCCGGAGATACGCTGACCTTGGCCGATTGCCAGTTGGCGCCGGCGCTTTTCGGCGTGCCGCCGATTACGGCGGCGTTTGGAACCGGAAACCTGATTGCTGCCTATCCGACCGTCGCGCATTACTATCAGTCGTGCCTTGCGCATCCGGCGATCGGGCGCGTGATCGAGGAAATGCGGCAGGCGCGGTAGGCGAAAGAGTCAGCCCAACTTTACGAATTTATCGAACTTGACGAAATGACATCTACGGCCATATGATGAGACTGGAGGATTACAGTCATGGCTGTTGCAAAAGCGAAAGCAAGAAAGCATTCAGACGTTTCGACGCGTCGACCGGCTGATGTCGCGTTGTCCATGAAGCTCTCGCAGAAAGTTGCTTTCAAGAAGGCCCTTATCAGACAGTATGGCGAGGCCATCAAGCAGAGTATGAAGGCTGGCAGACCCTTCAGCTTCCAGGTCAACGTCGATCCTGCCGCACGCGCGCAAACAATCACGATTGAGAAGAAAACGCATTCGCCGGAAGAGGCATTTCCGGTCGAGGAAGCGGGCAAGCCTGATGCAAAGTTACGGGCGGCGCTGACGAGGGCGCAGGAGCGGGGCCGCCAGCGTGCAGCCGAGATTCTTGCCGGAGATGAAATGCTCAGCGCCGAGGCCTTCGCGGAACTGCTCGGCGTTTCGCGCGTCACCGTCAATACAAGACGGCAGAACGGACAGGTGCTCGGCCTTGACGGCGCCAAGCGCGGCTTTCGCTTTCCAAAATGGCAGCTCGACGAGAATGGTCTGCCGCTCGCCATCCTGCCGACCTTGTATGAGGAATTGGGCAACAGCGCCTGGGCGGTCTACCGGTTCCTGGTCTCGCCGCACGGAGCACTCAATGATCGAACCGGACTTGAGGCCTTGCAGCGCGGCAGGACGGATGAGGTTGTCGCCGCCGCGAAGAGTGCCGCACGAGGCGATTTTCGCTGAATGGCAGGAACGAGACCGCCTGCAACCTTCGCGCGATCCAAGCTTGAAATCGCGATTGTGCGCGCCGGCAGGCGGTTCGGCCGCATTTATGCCGACGCTTACCCCGACCCGATTGGATATGGCAAATCTCCGAGCCGTTTCAGCGACCCGCGCAAGCGGAAACCCGACGGCCGTTTCGGCGTCCTCTATCTCGGCGAGACCCTCAAAGTTTGCTTTCTTGAAGCCGTCCTTCGCGACCAACGCGAGGGGCTTATCGGCGATCTCCCCATGGAGCTGAAGGAAATCGAGACCAGGCGCTACGTCGAAATCGAGACGATGTCGGCCCTCCACCTGGTCGACCTGCGTGAGGATCATGCTATCAGGATGGGCGTGCCGACAGATGTCGCCCGGTCGTCACGCCAAACTCTCGCGAGAACGTGGTCGAAAGCGTTCTACGAACATCCGGCGGCACCCGATGGCATCATTTATCCGTCCCGCCTTAACGGACACACAAATCTGGCGATCTATGATCGTGCGATTGCAAAGCTGACACCGGTCCGTGTTGTCCGCCTGATGGGAGCGACCGGATTGGCTGATGTCTTGGACGATCTTCGCGTCAGCTTGATCGCCCCGGATTGAGACGGCCCGAAATCGGAGCTCAAAGGATTTTTGGATGACCAGCCAGGAAACACCGGCATCGGCAGTTCCCGCGCCGCCGCAGCAACCGGTGCGGGTGATCTTCGGCGCGCTGATGCTGGTGCTGCTGCTAGCTTCGCTCGACCAGACGATCGTCTCGACGGCGCTGCCGACCATCGTCGGCGAGTTCGGCGGGCTCGAACATCTCTCCTGGATCGTCACCGCCTATATGCTGGCAACCACCGTCGTCACGCCGCTCTACGGCAAGCTCGGCGACCTGTTCGGACGCAAGATCGTGCTGCAGACCGCGATCGTGCTGTTCCTGATCGGCTCAGTCCTGTGCGGGCTCAGCCGGTCGATGGGCGAACTCATCGTCTTCCGCGCGCTGCAGGGGCTGGGTGGCGGCGGCCTCATCGTCACCACCATGGCTGTCGTCGGCGATATCATGTCGCCGCGCGAACGCGGACGCTATCAGGGCATTTTCGGCGGCGTGTTCGGCCTCTCGACCGTGCTGGGTCCGTTGATCGGCGGCTTCTTCGTCGAGCATCTGAGCTGGCGCTGGATTTTCTACATCAATGTGCCGCTCGGCCTGCTGGTGCTGGCCGTCATCGGCTGGGCGCTGACGGCGCCGTCGGAGCGGCGACAGCCGAAGATCGATTATGCGGGCGCGGCGCTGCTCACCATCGCGCTTTCCGCGCTCGTCCTGTTCACCAGCCTCGGCGGCCACGCCTTCGCCTGGACGTCGCCGCAGATCCTCGGGATGATCGCGCTCACCGTGCTGGCCCTTATCGGCTTCCTCTACGTCGAACATCACGCCGAAGAGCCGATCCTGCCGCTGCGGCTGTTTGCCAACCGCACCTTCGTCGTGTCGTGTTCCGTCGGCTTCATCGTCGGCATTTCGATGTTCGGCGCGGTGACATTCATGCCGGTCTATCTGCAGGTGGCGAAGGGCGTCAGCCCGTCCACCGCGGGCCTGCTGCTGACACCGATGATGGCGGGTGTGCTGATGACCTCGATCACCAGCGGCCAGATCATCAGCCGCATCGGCCGCTATCGCATCTTTCCGATCATCGGCACCGCCGTCATGACCCTGGGACTGGCGCTGCTGTCGACCCTCGGCATCGCCAGCAGCAACTGGCAGGCTTCTCTCTATATGCTGGTGCTGGGTCTCGGCCTTGGCATGGTCATGCAGGTGCTGGTGATGGCGGTGCAGAACGCCGTCGATTATCAAGAACTCGGTGTCGCGACATCGGGCACGACCCTGTTCCGCTCCACCGGCGGCTCAGTCGGCGTGTCGCTGTTCGGCGCCATTTTTTCCGCAAGTCTTGCCAGTGGCGTTGCCGCGCGATTGCCGGCGGGCATTCCGCTGCATACGGGCGCCGATCCGGCCGCCATCCAGGCCCTGCCGGCCGATGTGCGCGCCATCTATCTCGAAGTCTTCACCGCGGCGCTGCATCCTGTCTTCGTGCTGGCCGCCATTTTGAGCGCGTTCGCTTTTGTCCTGGCCCTGCTGCTGAAGGAAGAGCCGCTGCGGAGTTCGGCACGGGCCGAGACCGTGGCCAAGGCTTTCGCGTCGCCGCGCGATGCGACATCTGTCAAGGAACTTGAAACCATCCTCGCCCAGATCGACGAGCGCGAAGATCGCTGGACCACCATTCAGCGCCTCGCACGCGCCCTGGAAGTGCCGCTTGCCCCCGATGAAATCTGGCTGCTGGTGCAACTCTGCCGGGAAAGGAATGCGCCGCAGCCCGCCGGTCTGAGCACGCACTTCAAAGTGTCGTCGGCGCACATCGATGACATCGTCCGCAGCCTGGTCGCCAAAGGGCTCGCGACATCGGCACCGGATCAATCATTGGCGGTGACGGACGCCGGCCGGCAGGAGTTCGAACGGATGATCGCAGCCTATCGCAGCCGCCTGGCCCAATTCCTCGAACGCTGGTCGCCGGAAGACCATGCCGAAGTCCGCAGCATGCTGACCGCCCATGCGCGCTCACTCGTCGAGGAGGTTCCGACCGCGCCGGCGTGAGCGCTGCGATTACTTGGCGAACTGGATGTTGCGGTCGGCAATGAGTTTCTTGAACTGGGCCGCCTCAGGCTTCAGGAGCGCCTCGGTTTCCTGCGACGAATTGCCGACGACGACCTGCCCCATCGCCACCAGTTTCGAATTCACTTCGGGGGCCTCGAGCGAATGCCGAAACGCGGCATTGAGCTGAGTCATGATCTCGGCGGGCACATTGGCCGGCGCCAGCAGCAGCGTCGACGACGAAACCGAATAGCCCGGCAGGCCGCTCTCCGCCAAGGTCGGTATGGAGGGATTGAGTTTCGAGCGAACCGGACCGGTAATGGCAAGTGGCAGCAGCAATTTGCCTTCGATCGCCGCGCTCCCCGTTCCAAGATCGACGAAGCAGAATTGAACGACACCGGAGGCCGCGTCCTGGATTGCCTGGGAAGCCCCGCGATAGTTGACGTCGACATACTCGACACCAGCCTGCGCCTTGAACAGTTCGGAGACCAGCATCGTGGTGGCGCTGTTGGAGGCGTGATTAAGCTTGCCCGGGTTGGCCTTGAGATAGCGGATGAAATCTCCGATGTTCTTGGCGGGAAGCGACGGGTTGACCAGCAGCACGAAATCCGTCGTCGTCGCCGTCGTGACCGGCGTCAGATCGTGCAGCGGATCGAGCGGCATGCTCGGGAAGACGAAGGGATTTACGGTAATGCCCGAACTGGCGATGAAGAGCAGCGTATAGCCATCCGCCGGGGCCTTGGCTGCAGCATCCATGCCGATGATCCAGTTCGCGCCCGGCTTGTTTTCGATGTAGACCTGTTGTTTCAGGGTTTCGCTGGCCTTGATCGCCATCAGCCGTGAAATGACGTCGAGCGCACCGCCGGCGGCGGCCGGTACGATGATGCGGATCGGCCGGTTGGGGAAGCCCTGCGCCATCGAAGGTCCGATCCCTCCCAAGAGAGCGACGGCAACCAAGAGACATGCTGCAAGACAAGAACGAGCGCTGACGCTCCCATTGTGCATAGGCATCATCCACCTCCCCGTAAGATAATCCATCAGCCCTTAAAGGCTTTTCTGCTAGTACCTGGAGTAACGGAAATTCTGCTTGGCGACGCATTCGATGAGCGCCGGCGTGCCGGCCCTGGTTGCTTCAAGCGCTTCTTCGAGCTTCGGACGGAATTGATCTGCTGTTTCTATTCTGCTCGACCAGGCGCCGAGTCCCTTGGCGACCATGCTGTAGTTGCCGGTGAGATTTGCGGCCTCATATTTCTGCACCGCATCGAGCAGGCCGTTCTGCTCGCCGGCCATCACGCCATTGTTGAAGACGATGGTCAGGATGCCGAGCTTGTTGCGGACCGCGGTTTCGATATCCATGCCGACCATGCCGATGGAGGCGTCGCCCATCAGGTTGATGCAGGTCTTGCCGGGATTTGCGAGCTTCGCGCCCATGATGAGACCGAGACCGTGACCAAGCTGCGTGGTCTTGCCCCATCCCAGATAACCTCCCGGCTGCACGCATTCCCAGAACGTGACCAATTGTTCGCGCGGGCTTCCCGATTCGTGCGTCAGAATCGCACTCGCCGGATCGATCGTCGACTTGAGGTCGTGAATGATGCGGTATTGATTGATCGGCACTTCGTCCGAGGTCAGTTCCGAGCGCCATTCCTCAAGCCATTTGTCTTTCGCCGCTCGCACTTGCCCGGCGACGTCCTCCGAGGTCCGGCGCTTCGCGCCGATTTCATCCAGGAACGCCTGAATGGTCAGCTTGGCGTCGCCCAGCACCGCGACCTCGTAGGGAAATTCCTTGTTGAGATCGGCAGGGTCGTTGGTGCAGTGAATGATGCGCTTGCCGACGGGCACCTGCGGCGCCCAGTGATTGCGCGTCAGGCTCGAGCCCATGGCGACGATCAGATCCGCGTTCTTGATATAGTCGAAGACCGCCTTTGGCGCGGACACGACCGCTGCGCCCAGGGAAAGCGGATGATTTTCGGGGAAGGCGCCTTTGCCGGTATTAGTGGTGAGCACCGGGATTTGCAGGGTTTCCGCCAGTTTGACGAGTTCAGCCGTGGCGCCGGCATAAAGCACACCCTGCCCGGCATGGATGATCGGGCATCGGGCTTTCATCAGGAGCTCGACAGCACGGCGAATGTCGAGAGAATCGGGTCCTGAACGCACGGAGCCGACGGTCTTGTAGTCGAGGTCGCCAGGCAGATCGAGATTGCCGATGTTGGAGGGCAGTTCCAGAAGCACCGGCCCCGGTTTGCCCGAGCGCAGGTTCTGGAAAGCGCGGCGCATGATCTCTGAGACGCGCGCCGGTTCGTTGATCTCCGCTGTCCATTTGGTGACGGGCTTGAACACCTGCACCGGATCGAAGGACGGCGGCGTGAAACTGCGGCCGACGCGATCCCCGGAAATCAGCAGCACGGGCACGTTATCGCCGAACACCTGCGCTGCGCCCGGGAACGTATTCTCGACGCCGGGGCCGCCCTGCATCGAGAAGACGCCGATCTTCTTTCCGTAGGTCGAGCGGCTGATGCCGTCGGCCAGGCCCACGCCGACTCTCTCCTGGCGGCAGACGACGGGCCTGATGTCAACGCGGGCGCAGGCATCGATCAGCGGCTGGCGCGGATAGCAAATGAGATTCTCGACACCTTCCTGTTTCAGGATGTGCGCAACAGCATCAACCACTTTCACGGGCGTTTCCTCTCGAGACTTGTTTTTATGGCGGCGTTTATTCTGCGGCGTGTTTGGGCGGCGCCTTCAGATGGACGGCTTCCTTGAGTTTCCGCCACTGTTTCGTCGGACGTCCTTCGCGCAATGCCTCAAGCTCGCGCAGGAAGATGCGGCGCAGGAAAATGACGCCGGCATCGGACGTCGACAGATTTTCCTGCGACCGGTCGAAGATCACGCCCTGGCCGCGGACAGCCACATAGTCCTGCACACTGATCAGGCCGGGCTCGCTCACGCCCGCAACATCGCCTGCGAACAGGCGCTCGCTATGATGTGCCGGGTCGTATTCCAGATCGTATCTGGAGCGCAGATCCTCGATCCTGGCGGGATCGGCTTCATCGATCGAGTAAAGCGTGAAACGCATCGTGTTGTGATCATCGACGGGGACGGGCCAGGCGCTGATATGCGCCCAGGGATCGTCTTTCTCGGGGCCGGGCGCAACAACGTGGTTGTTGTTGGGAAAGGTCCAGTCGCTGATGCGGACATTGTCTTTCGAGCGCGTCGCGATCTGCCGTATGCCGCTGCTGGTCTCCTCATAATCCAGATCGGGGATGTTGCCTGCGCCGGTGATGCGCGAGCCGAATTGACCGACAGCGCCCCAGTGGTGCGCGAAATTGAGATGCACCGCATCCATCGAGTTTTCGATCTGCTGGAACCAGTTGCAGTCCCAAACCTCCACTTTCGCGAGCACCAGCCGCGCCGGATCGTCGAAGACATCCTTCTTCGGCAAGTCGAATTCCGGCGCTTCACCGGGGCCTAGATAGGCAAACAGGAGCCCGGCGTATTCGCGCACCGGATAGCCCGCGATCCTGATCGGCCTGGCGCGCGGCTGCTTTTCGGCAGGTATGTCAGTGCACAGGCCGGTGCCGTCGTAAGTCCAGCCGTGGTACATGCATTGAATCTGCTCCTCCTGCACCCAACCGGTATGCAAAACCGAGCAACGATGGGCACAGCGGCCGGCAACCAGATAGGCTTTACCGCTGGCGCCGCGATAAATCGTCAGATCTTCGCTGAGCACGCGGAGCGGCTTCGCCTTGCCGATGAGCACATCCTTGCTCAATGCAATCGGATGCCAGAACCGCCGCAACAGTTGTCCCATCGGCGTGTCTGACGCCGTCTGCGGAAGCAGCTCGATCTGTTGCAGTCTCGAGAGCGGCGTTTCAGCCATCATTCCTCCAACCACGCCGTTCCTCCACCACGCCTTGGCCGCACCATGGCGGCTGTGAAGCGCCTTTTGGCTTGTCCGTATTACGGACAAATGTTCGTTATACGGATATTATCAGTCGCGCCCGGCCTGTCAACATGCGCGTTGGAATGGGCGCGCGGGGAGGCTATGTCAGGGCGCGAAGCAAAGAAGGTCGAAGAGTGTCCCTAGATAGCGAAGATCCGGATTTCGTCTCGGCGTTGGCACGTGGGCTGACTGTCATCAAGGCTTTCGGCCAGGGCGCCGATTCATTGACGCTCAGCGAGGTGGCGCAACGAACCGATCTCTCAAGAGGAACGGCACGCCGGTTGTTGCTGACACTTGAAACGCTCGGCTATGTCCGGCAGGACGGCAAGCAATTCAAGCTGTCGCCGAAGATTCTCGAACTCGGTTACACCTATCTGTCCTCCATCCCGGTCTGGAAGGCGGCGCAGCCGGTCATGCAGAAGGTTGTCGACAAGCTCGACCAATCCTGCGCGCTCGGCGTGCTGGACGGATACGACGTCGTCTATATTGCGCGCACACCACCGAAACATCTGGCCTATCTGCCGGTGACGCCGGGAACCCGCATGCCCGCTCACGTGAACGCCATGGGCCAGGTGTTGCTCGCCAACCTGTCCGCGGAGGAGCTGGACGGCTATTTCAAGCTCGCGCCGCGTGAACGCCTGACCAAGTTCACACTCGTCGACGAGCAGGAAATCAGAAAGACCCTGAAGAAGGTCGCGCGCGATCACTATGCGCTCTCCGATCGGCAAATTCATTCCGGCATCCGCGCCATCGCGGTGCCAATTCCCTCGCGGCACGGGCGGCCCGAATTTTCGCTGAACGCCAGCGCCGAAGAAAGCCGGGCCTCGCGCAGCGATCTGATCGAGAAATTCCTGCCGATCCTGCGGGCCGCCGCGGACGAATTGTCCAGCGTGCTGTGACCTGCCGCTGTTCGCCGGCTATCGGTCGTCACCGTGCGAATTGCACCAGGAGCGCGACCACTGCCAGGCCCACCAGCCCGGCGATGAAGATGATGCGCTGCATCCGCGTTCGCAGGATGATCTCGCCCTGGCGCGCCTTCTCGGCCGGATAGATCAATTGTCCGGCGTCGTCTTTCTCTTCCTGGGCCATGCTTCCATCCATCGATGCCGGCCAGGCGGGCAGATGCCCGCTCCGGCCGTCATTTGCCGGCTAGATGACAGACCGGGTCGGCTGGTTCTGATGCATCATCCAGATTTCGACCGCGGCCAGGACGGCGACTAGAATGCCGATGGTCACGTGCACGGTCATGGCCGTTCCCACGAATCCGAGCACCCAAGGAGAAGCGAGGACCCACAAGCCGACGATCAGGTTCAGCCATTCCTCCCAAAAGGCAAATGCCGCGAGGGCGGCGATGGACAGTAGGACAATGATGGCGCCGCTGCCGATGGCATTCTGCGTCTGCGGACCGTCCGCAAAGGCAAACATCCAGGGAGAGGCCAGCAGTATCGCGCCGAGGATGAGGTTGGCGACATCGCAGAGTTTGGCATTCGACCACTGGTTCATGACATCCTCCTTTGTAAGGGGGCGGATGAATGGCACATCAGGCCGCCACCGCGCCCGGATTCAGACCCAGCTGTTCTTCACGTGTAACGGGAGCGGAGGCCTTAGGTTCCCATCAAATCCTGGAAAAGACGTGGTCAAGCCAGCGCCCACAGGAACGTCGCCGCCGCCCACAGGCCCAGCAATGTATGGCCCCATTCCAGCAAACCCCAACTGCGCACCAGCTCGCGCGCATCGCCATCAGTCCTGTCTTTGGATTGCGCCAGGAGACGATTGTTCAGCGGAACCACGACGAAGAACGTATACGGCCAACTCGCCAGAATGATGATCGCACCGATCAGCCAGCGCACATCGCCGGCCTGGCGAAAGGCGATGACCGCCAGTATGGCGCAGAGCAACGCGAGGCTCGCCTGCATGACGAAGCCGCGCCGGTCGCTCGGCGCCCATTCCGCCACCATGGCGCGATCGTCCAACGCCAGCCGCGACGGTTGTTCGACAAGATTGACGTATAAAGAGGCGCCGACAAAGATGCACGCGATGGCAAGCGTGAAGAGTCCGATGAGCATTTGCCTCTCCTTCAAGCAGCGATTTGCCGCCAGACGTTACCTTAATGACTATAAGATAGCGTTCCCTGCGAAATAGGAAATATTGCGCCGCCGGCGCATTCGCGACAATATCGGACCGATGCCTCTCAGAATCCTGCTGATCGATACCGATATCGAGCGCGCGCAAGCGTTTGAGGAGCATTTTTCCCACTCCGGCTTCGCCGACATCGTGCGGGCGCCGGAAGGCGCCGATCTCGCGCAGACGGTGGAGCGCCTGAAGCCGGACCTCATCATTATCGACATGGCGTTGCCCGATCGTGATGCGCTGGAGGACATCCGGGCGGTGTCGGCGGCCCAGCCGATCGTCATGTTCGCAGGCAGCGACGATCCCGGATTCGCCGAGGAAGCGATCGCCGCTGGTGTCTGTTCCTACAATCTCTCCGGCGTCGCCCTGCAGGATCTGCGGCCGATCATGGCCTCGGCGATCGCGCTCTTCAACCGCTACCGCAAGGTCGAGGACGAGCTCGCCGCTGCCAAAGCCCTGCTGGAAGAGCGGCGGCTGGTGGAGCGCGCCAAGGCGATCCTGATGCAGGGGCGCAAGATGACCGAGCCCGAAGCCTATCGATGGTTGCAGAAGAAGGCGATGAACGAGAATCGCAAACTGGCGCAGGTCGTGGCCGAATTCGTCGAACAGCACGATTCTGCGGCCGCGCGGACCGTGAGGAAGCAGCCATGACTCAAGAAGGCAAAACGGTCGCGCCGAAACTGCGCATCGGCCTGCTCCGGCTGACGGACAGCGCGCCGGTGATCGCCGCGCATGAATTCGGCTTCTTCGCCGACGAAGGCGTGGAGGTGGAGCTGGTGGTCGAGCCGTCGTGGGCGAATATCGCCGACAAGCTCGCCTTCGGCTTCTTCGATGCCGCCGTCATCGTGCCGCCGCTCGCCTTTGCCGTGCACCTGGGCGTGCGCGGCGCGGCGCAACCGATGCTGATCCCCTATTCGATCAGCGCCGGCGGCAATGCAGTCACCCTCAGCCGTGGCCTAGCGGAAGACACCAAAGAGCGCGCCAATCGCGACGGACTTTCGATGGTCGAAGCGCTGGCCGCCGGCTTGCGGGCAGATCCCGCGCACCCCGTTACGCTTGGCGTCGTCCATGCCTATTCGACCCATAACCTGCTGTTGCGCTACTGGCTTGCCACGGCGGGGATCGAGGCGGGGCGTGACGTCAAGCTGATCGTCGTGCCGCCGGCGCGCGCGGTGGAGGCCCTGACCTCCGGGCAGATCGCAGGTTTCTGCGCCGGCGCGCCATGGGGTGAAGTCGCGCGACGGGCGGGCGCCGGCGCCAGCGTCGCGACCTCGCGCGACATCTGGCAGCATGCGCCGGAAAAGGCCTTCGCCGTGCGCGCGTCCTGGGCAAAGGAGAAACCTGACCTGCTGGCCGGCGCCATGCGCGCCCTGCTGCGGGCGGCGAAGTTCTGCGACGCGCCCGAGAACGCCTCCTATACCGCGGCGCTGCTGTCGCGGCGCAAATATGTCGATGTCGATTCCCACGCCATCCTCGCCGCGCTGCCCGGCGGCACGCGATCGGGCGGCAGCTCGATCTTTTTTCGGGGCGCGACGACCTTTCCGTGGCGTTCGCATGGGCTCTGGTTCCTCAGCGAGATGCGGCGCTGGGGGCTGATCGACGCCGGGCTTGAGCTGCGAGGCCTCGCCGAAGCCGTCTACCGGCCCGATCTCTATCGGGCGGCGATTGCGCCCCTGGCCGAACCGGCGCCTGTCCAGGACTGGAAACTTGAAGGCACACATGCGGCCGCATGGAGCACCGAAGGCGCGCCTTCCGCCATCGCCATGCCCGCCGACCGGTTCTGCGACGGGGCCGTTTTCGACCCTGATGCGCCGCCGCCGGCGCCGGCGAGCGCAAATAGTGCAGTGCACAATATTTAGTCCGCACGGCGACATTTGGCTCAGGCCTGCACGTAGTTTGAGCAGGCCTAAAGAAAAGGCAGCCGGAAAAGACATCCTATTTCCAGTATCTTAGAGACGCCTGCAAACTGGCCCAGCGCTTGCTTTGGGAGTGATGTCCGGCCGTGGATCTCCCGCCGACCGACATCGCCTAAGGATGGGTGATGCTCGTAACTCCGTTTTCCTGCGGGCTAATGGCTGGCTCGCCTCCGGATATGTCCGGCAGCGCCATGCGCTGAATTGCGAGCCATGACCCCATGAAGAGCGCTTTCCTCAAGGCAGGCCACCTCCCGACCCTTATCGCCTGTTTTGCCTATTTCGATCTGAGCTTCGCGGTCTGGGTGCTGCTTGGCCCGCTCGCCGTGCTGATCGCGCAGGACCTGCATCTCAACGCCGGCGAGAAGGGCCTGATGGTGGCGCTGCCGGTGCTGGCGGGCGCGGCGCTGCGTTTCGTCAACGGCATCCTGGTCGGCCAGTGGAATGCGCGGCGCACCGGCATCGTCATGCAGCTCGTGGTCATCGCCGGCCTGCTCGCGGCCTGGTATTTCGGCATCAATTCGCTGTCGCAGGTGCTGGCGCTCGGCGTGGTGCTCGGCGTCGCCGGCGCCTCCTTCGCCATCGCCCTGCCGATGGTGTCCTACTGGTATCCGCCGGAACATCAGGGCATGGCGCTTGGCCTTGCCGGCGCCGGCAATTCGGGCACGGTTTTTGCCGCCCTGTTCGCGCCGGCCCTCGCGGTGGCGCTCGGCTGGCGCAATGTCTTCGGGCTCGCCGCCCTGCCGCTGATCGCGGTGTTCATCCTGTTCTTTCTTGTCGCCAAGGACAGCCCCAGCTGCCCGCCGCGCAAGACCATGGCCGATTACAAGCGGCTTTTGAAAACATCGGATGCCTGGTGGCTGATGTTCTTCTACAGCGTCAGCTTCGGCGGCTTTGTCGGCCTGTCGTCGTTCCTGCCGATCTACTTCCACGATCAGTATCAGTTGAGCCCAGTGACGTCGGGTTATTTCACCGCCGCCTGCGTCTTCGCCGGTTCATTCGCACGGCCGTTCGGCGGCGCGCTGGCTGACCGTATCGGCGGTACGCGGGCGCTGCTCGCCATCTACGCGATTGTCGCCGCCGTCCTGCTCATCGTCGCCAAGGGCACCTTGCCGGACGTTGCCGAACTCACGGTCTTCATGATCGGCATGACGGCACTCGGCATGGGCAATGGCGCGGTGTTCCAGCTCGTGCCACACCGCTTCGCCCATGACGTCGGCCTGATGACGGGCCTCGTCGGCATGACCGGCGGCGTCGGCGGCTTCTATCTCGCAGCGAGCCTTGGCTACGCCAAACAGTTCAGCGGCAGCTATGGCTTCGGATTTGCTTTCTTCGCCGGACTGGCGCTGGCGGCGTGGGGTGGCATCGCTGCCGTGCGCCTGCGCTGGCGGCGCGATGCGGCCTTGCCTGCCGGCGTGCGGATTTAAGGAGACGACACATGAACATGAACGCAGACACGCGCGAACATCTGATCGTCATCGGCAACGGCATGGCCGGCATGCGCACGGTCGAGGAACTGCTCAAGCAGGAGCCCGGCAAATACAAGATCACGGTGTTCGGCGCCGAGCCGCACGTCAATTACAACCGCATCATGCTGTCGAGCGTGCTGGCCGGCGACAAGACCATAGATGAGATCGTCATCAACACGCGCGAATGGTACGAGGACAACGGCATCACCCTGCTGTCCGGCGATGCCGTCACCAAGATCGACCGTGACGCGAGGACCGTCACCTCGGCAAGCGGCCTGACCCTGGGCTATGACCGCATTCTGCTTGCCACCGGCTCGAAGCCGCTGGCACCGCCGCTGCCGGGGCTGGGCCTGCCCGGCGTCTGCGCCTTCCGCGACATCGCCGACGTGGACAAGATGCTGGCGGCGTCACGCACGCACAAGCGCGCCGTGGTGATCGGCGGCGGCCTGCTGGGGCTCGAGGCCGCCTGGGGCCTGAAACAGCGCGGTATGTCGGTGGCGCTCGTCCACCTGATGCCGACATTGATGGAACGGCAGCTCGACGCCGCCGCGGGACAGATGCTGCAGCGTGATCTCGACCGGCGCGGCATCGCCTTCTTCACCAACGGCCAGACCGAAGAGATCATGGGCACCGAGCGCGCCGAAGGCGTGCAACTTGCCGACGGCCGCTCGATCCCGGCCGACCTCGTGGTGCTGGCCATCGGCATCCGCCCCAATATCGATCTGGCGAAAGCCGCCGGTCTGCAGGTGAGCCGCGGCATCGTCGTGTATGACGACATGCGCACCAGCGATCCCGATATTTTCGCGGTCGGCGAATGCGTCGAACATCGCGGCCAGGTGTTCGGTCTCGTCGCGCCGATCTGGGATCAGGCGAAAGTCTGCGCGGCGCATCTTGCCGGCGACGACACGGCTGTCTTCGTCAGCCAGACGCTGTCGACCAGCCTCAAGATCACCGGCGTCGATGTGTTCTCGGCTGGCGCCCTGATGGCGGCGGACGAGGCCGATGACGAGATCACCCTGCGTGACGACAGCCGCGGCCTCTACAAGAAGATCATCCTGCGCGACGGTAAGCTGGTGGGCGCCGTGCTCTACGGCGAAGTGTCCGACGGGCAATGGTATCTGCAGTTGATGCGCGACAAGGAAGACGTCAGCGCGTTGCGCGAGCGCCTGGTGTTCGGACGCGCCTTTGCGGAAGCGGGCAGCGGCAAGCCCGCCGGCCCCGATTTCGCCGCCATGGCCGACAGCAACCAGATCTGCGGCTGCAACGGCGTCTCCAAAGGCACGATCGTCGGTGCGATCAAGGAGAAGGGGCTCTGCTCGCTGACCGACGTCCGCAAGCACACCAAGGCGTCTGCCTCTTGCGGGCAGTGCACCGGCCTGGTCGAGGGCCTGCTTGCCTTCGCCACCGGCGTCGACGCCAAGGCGGCGAAGAAGACGATCTGCGAATGCACTGAGGCCAGCCACGATGATGTGCGCGAAGCGATCCTCGCGCAGGAGCTCAAGACCATGAATGCCGTACGTACGGCCTTCAACTGGAAGAAGCCCGACGGCTGCCACAAGTGCCGGCCGGCGTTGAACTACTATCTGCTCTGCGCCTGGCCTGGCGAATACAGCGACGATTCGCGCTCGCGCTTCGTCAACGAACGCGTGCACGCCAACATCCAGAAGGATGGCACCTATAGCGTGGTGCCGCGCATGTGGGGCGGGCTCACGACGCCGGCCGAACTACACGCCATCGCCTCCGTCGCCGAGAAGTTCAACATCCCGACCGTCAAGGTCACCGGCGGGCAGCGCATCGATCTGCTCGGCGTCAAGAAGGATGATCTTCCTGCAGTGTGGGGCGATCTCAACAAGGCGGGGCTCGTCTCGGGCCATGCCTATGCCAAGGGCTTGCGCACGGTGAAAACCTGCGTCGGCTCGGAATGGTGCCGCTTCGGCACGCAGGATTCGACCGGGCTCGGCGTGAAGCTTGAAAAGATGACCTGGGGATCGTGGACGCCGCACAAGGTCAAACTCGCGGTCTCAGGCTGCCCGCGCAATTGCGCCGAAGCGACGATCAAGGATCTCGGCGTGGTCTGCGTCGAGGCAGGTTACGATATCGTCGTCGGTGGCAACGGCGGCATCGACGTGCGGGTGACCGATGCGTTGACGAGAGTCGCGACTGAGGCGGAAGTGCTCGAATATACCGGCGCCTTCATGCAGCTCTATCGCGAAGAGGCGCATTATCTCGAGCGCACCGCGCCGTGGATCGCGAGAGTCGGCATCGAGTATGTGAAGCAGCGGCTGGTCGAGGACCCGGAAGGCCGCCGCGAGTTGAATGAGCGCTTCCTGCACTCGCAGACCTTTGTGCAGGACGACCCCTGGGCGGAACGGGCCAAGGGGGCCGAGGCGCATGAATTCGCGCCGCTGCCAGCGCTCGAGGAGGCTTGAGATGGAACCGCGCTGGAAGAAGTTCGGACCGCTGGACAACATCCCTGTCCAGGGTTCGCGCCGGCTGTGCGTCGATCACAAGCTGGGGCCGATCGCTGTCTTCCGTACCTCGGAAGACAGCGTCTTCGCGCTTGTCGATGAATGTCCGCACAAGCAGGGGCCGCTGTCGGAAGGCATCATCTCGGGCAACACCGTGACCTGCCCGCTGCACAATTGGGTGATCGACCTGACAGACGGCGTCGCCCAGGCGCCTGACGAAGGCAGCACTACGGCGCTGCCGGTGCGGATCATCCAGGGCGAGGTCTATGTCGGCCTGCCCATGATTGCAGAGAAAGCCGCGTGACAGAGGTCAAGGCGACAGACATCAAGACGACGTGTCCCTATTGCGGGGTCGGCTGCGGCGTTGCTGTCGTCGATGGCGTGCCGCGCGGCGACAGCGCACATCCGGCCAATTTCGGCCGGCTGTGCTCGAAAGGCGCGGCGCTGAAAGACACATTGGTGCTGCCCGACCGCCTGACGACGCCGATGCTGCACGGCAAGGAGGCGAGCTGGGACGATGCGCTTGGCTTTGTCGCGAGCGAGTTCACGCGCATCCGCGAGACCCATGGGCCGGACGCCATCGCCTTCTATGTCTCCGGCCAGTTTCTGACAGAAGACTATTACGTCGCCAACAAGCTGATGAAGGGCTTCATCGGCTCGTCCAATATCGACACCAATTCCAGGCTCTGCATGTCGTCTTCGGTGGCGGGCCATGTGCGCGCCTTCGGCGAGGACGTGGTGCCGGGCTGCTACGAAGACCTGGAAGAGGCCGATCTCGTCATTCAGGTCGGCAGCAATATGGCGTGGTGCCATCCCGTGCTCTACCAGCGCCTGATCGCGGCGCGCGAGAAGCGCGGCGTCAAGATCGTCACCATCGATCCGCGCCGCACGGCGACCGCCGAGACCGCCGACCTGCATCTGGCGATTGCGCCGGGCATGGATGTGCTGCTGTTCAACGGCCTGCTCGTGCATCTTGCCGACAGCGGCGCGATTGACCGCAACTGGATCGAGCAGCATGTTAGCGGGTTCGACGAGGCGGTGGCCGCTGCGCGCCGATCATCCGCCACAGTGGAACTGGTTGCCGCGGCGACTGGTCTTGCAGCCGAAGACGTGCAGGCCTTCTACGATCTCTTCACCCGTACCGAGCGGGTGATGACGCTCTATTCCCAGGGCGTCAATCAATCGGTCAGTGGCACCGATAAGGTGAACGCCATTCTCAACTGTCATCTTGCCACCGGCCGCATCGGCCGCGCCGGCATGGGGCCGTTCTCGCTGACCGGCCAGCCCAATGCCATGGGCGGCCGCGAGGTCGGCGGCCTCGCCAACCAGCTTGCCGCGCATATGGCATTCGCACCCGCCGACGTCGACCGCGTGGGCCGGTTCTGGGATGCACCGGCCATGGCGGCGAAGCCCGGCTACAAGGCCGTCGACCTGTTCGATGCCGTGATGGACGGACGTGTGAAGGCGGTGTGGATCGCCGCGACCAATCCGGCCGACAGCATGCCGCGTGCCAGCCGCGTGCGCGTGGCGCTGCAGAAGTGCCCGCTGGTCGTCGTTTCCGATGCGTGGCCGACGGACACGACCGCGCTCGCCCATGTGGTGCTGCCGGCGGCGAGCTGGGCCGAGAAAGACGGCACGGTGACGAATTCCGAGCGGCGCATCTCGCGCCAGCGCGGTTTCCGCGCCGCGCCTGGCGAGGCCAAGCCCGACTGGTGGATTTATACGCAGGTGGCGCAGCGCATGGGCTGGGCGCAGCAGTTTGCCTATGCGCGGCCGGCCGATATCTTCCGCGAACATGCGGCGCTCTCCAGTTTCGAGAACAACGGCGCGCGCGTCTTCGACATTGGCGCGCTGGCCGGGCTCGACAACGCCGCCTATGACGCGCTGGCACCGGTGCAATGGCCCTGCGCCAAGCCCACCAGCAATGGCCGCGCCGGCCCGCGCCTGTTCGCGCGTGGCGGCTTTCCGACGCCGGACGGACGCGCGCGTATGCTGCCGCTCACCGTCACCGCCGATGAGCGCTCAAGCGATTATCCGCTGACGCTCAACACCGGCCGCATCCGCGACCAGTGGCACACGATGACGCGCACCGGCCGCGTGCCGCATCTGATGACGCATATCGGCGGGCCGCAGCTCTCCATGCATCCGCGCGATGCGGCGCGATGCGGCATCGAGGACGGCGGGCTGGCGAAGATCGACAGTCCGCACGGCGGCGCGGTGCTGCGCGTAACGATCGACAGCGGCCAGCGCGCCGGCGATGTCTTCGTGCCGATGCACTGGACCGACCAGTTTTCTTCCTCGGGCCCTGTCGGCGCGCTGGTGCATGCGGCGACCGATCCGCATTCCGGCCAGCCGGACCTGAAGGGCACGAAGGTGCAGGTTACGGCGCTTGGCGAAATCTGGCGCGGCGTGCTGCTGCAGCGCGACGACCGCAAGCCGGCGCTCAGCGATAGCGTGCATTGGTCGAAGGCGCCAATCGTGGATGGCTTTGCCTATGAGATGTCCAGCTGGACGCCGCTGACCGAGCTCATCCGCTCGGAACGGGCATTGCGCGACCTCTTGCAGGTCTCGGACGCAGCGAAGCTGATTTCCTATTCCGATCCGAAGCGCGCGGTGTTTCGTTATGCGGCGCTGATCGAAGGCCGGCTCATCGCCAGCGTCTTCTTCGCGCGCGCCGGCGCTGCCTTCCCCGAATCGGCTCAAGCAGCGCGGCTTATCGGGCAAGTTCTTGATCCGATGGCGAGACTGTCGCTCCTCGCGGGTCTGGAGACCAATGCCGCACCGGCCGGCAAGATCGTCTGCGCCTGTTTCTCTGTGGGCGAAGGCGCAATCTGCAGCGCTATTCGCGAAAAAGGCCTGACGACCACCGCCCAGATCGGAGCGGCCTTGCGCGCCGGCACGAATTGCGGTTCCTGTATCCCGGAACTCAAGAAGCTCCTGGCGGCAGAGGCGACTCAGCTCTCGCCAGCAGCGTGAACGGCGGGACACATGAAACGGGCGCTCGACGGACTGACCATCCTGATTCCGGAAAGCCGGGAACTCGACCTGTTCGCCACCATGCTGGAAGCGGAAGGCGCCACTGCCCTGCGCTGTCCTCTGGTGCAGATCCTCGATCTTGAAGACACCAGCGAGGCGGAAGCTTGGATCGACCAGTTGATCGCCGGAACATTCCAGGACGTCATCTGGCTCACCGGCGAAGGCCTGCGCCGGCTTCTACCGATTGCCGAAAAGACCGGCCGGCGCGATGCTTTCGTCGCGGCGCTCGGCAAGGTGCGGACGATCACGCGTGGCCCCAAGCCGGCGCGCGCCCTGCGTGAGATCGGGCTGGCTGCGCAGCTTCCGGCGCAGACGCCGACGTCGCAAGGCGTACTCGACGTGCTCGCCGGCGAAGACATCGCCAAGCGGCCGATCGGCGTGCAGCTCTATCCCGGCGAAGGCGGATTGCCGCTGGTGGCGAGCCTGCGGGCGCGCGGCGCGCATATCTATCCTGTGACGCCGTATCGCTATGCGTCGGAGACCGACACCGCGCAGGTGATCGGCACGATCGGCGCGCTCATCGCGGGCGAGATCGGCATGATCGCCTTCACCAGCTCGCCGCAGGTGGATCGGCTGATGACGGTTGCGAAAAGCGCCGGGCTGGAGACGCAGCTGCGCGACGCCTGTGCGCGCATCGACATCGCCTCCATCGGCCCGGTGGTCGAGGAGACCCTGGCGCGCCATGGCATCAAGGCGACGTTGCGCCCTGATGCGAGCTTTCACCTCAAGCCGCTGGTGCGCGCCATCGTCGCTGCGTGGAGCGCGCGCTAGAGTCCTCGAACGGTATCGATCAGCTTCGCTGCACCCACGCTCGGCTTGCCGTTGCCGCGCCAGGCCACATGGCCGTCCGGGCGAACCAGCGAGAAGCCGGCGCCGTAAGCCTGCCGGACGAGCGGATCGTCGCAATGCTCGACTTTGAGCGGCATGCCGCAGGCCTGCGCGGCCTTCATCATCTCGTCGGCAACACCTGATTCATCGGCTTCCATCACCAGCAGCACGAAGCTCTTGCCGAAGAAGTCGAGCGTCGACGAACCGTCTTCGAGCCAGACATGCGCGGCGCGCGCGCCGGGCCGTGTCGAGCCGCGATAGATCATCACGTCGCCCGGATGCAATTCCTCGCGATCGAGTTGTACCGGCGTCCCTTCTGTCATGTGGACAGAGAGCTTGTGCCATTCGCGAATGAGCGTCGGCGATGGATTCTCGACCCGCGCCAGCCATTCCATCACCGGGAGATCGTCGACAGGATTCTTCGCATCGTCGGGACCGATCACAGCCGAGCCGCCGTATTCATAACCAAGATCGACGCCGAGCTTGTACCATTCGCGCAGCATCGACGCCGAATAGCGCCGGCCAACTTCGTAGCGCAGCTTGCCCGCTTCGAAACCGGGCTCGAGCAGGCCGGGATTGGCGCCGGGCGACAAGGTGCGCAGCAGATTGCCTGAGGCTTCGCGCGCCGCCCTTGCCGCGACCGGCAGGCGCTCATGCGAATAGGAATCGAGCAGACGCTCGCCGCCCCAGCCACGCAACGCCGCTTCCAGCTTCCAGGCGAGATCGACCGCATCAGCGATGCCGGTGTTCATGCCGAAGCCGCCGGTGGGCGACATGACATGCGCTGAATCACCCGCAATGAAGACGCGACCCTTGCGATAGCTTTGCGCCACCAGCTCGCGGCGCACCCAGGGCACCATGGTGAGGACTTCGAACGCGAACGGCTTGCCGAGTGTGCGCTCGATGGCAGCATCGATCTCAGCGGGGGTGAGCTTGCGCGGCTCGCCGGTACCGATGATCGACAAACGCCATTGGTCGCGGCCGTTGATGGCGACGCAGGTGCCCCAGACGCCTTCCGGCCCGATGAGGAGATGGCGGTAGCCGTAGCGCTTGTCGTGCAGGGACCAGAAATCCTTGCAGCGGAAGATGACATTGGTGGTGTAGGTCAGTGCGCCATTGCCGACCATCTCGATGCCGAGCGCCTTGCGCACGCTGCTGGACGCACCGTCGCAACCGACAAGATAAGCGCCGTTCAAGGTGCGGCGTTCGCCGGTGGCCGTATCCTCGACGTCGATCTCGACGCCGGCTTCCGTCTCGCGATAGCCGAGGAAGCGGGAGTTGTAGGCGAGTTTCACCGACGGCTGGCGCCTGGCGAAATCCTGCAGGATGGGGTCGAACAGGTTCTGCGGACAGCGCGCCCGCACTTCCGGGCTGGAACCTTTGCGCAGGTCTTCCAACGTGCCGGACGGCTTGGTGAAACTCTCGCGGCCGAGCTCGAAGCCGGTGAAGCTGGTGAGATAGACCATGTCCTGCGGCACATCTTGCGGATAGTCGCAGCCATGCACGGCATCTGAAATGCCCCAGCGACGGCAGAACTCCATGGTCCGCACGTTCACGCCGTCCATTTTCGGCTGATAGATGCGGCCGTCGGATTCCTCCAGCAGGATGCAGTCGATACCGCGCCAGCCGAGATCGCCGGCCAGCGACAGGCCGACCGGGCCAGCGCCGACGATGATGACGGTTTGATTTTTTGCTGATGTACTCACGAACATTCCACCTTGAGGAAACCGAGTTTCTCCTGCGCCACCCGATCCGACACGCAGAACAGCACCGCATCCTGCGTCGCCGTGTGCGCATAGTCCTGCCAGGTCGGTACCGCGATCACGTCGCCGCACCGCCAGGCCAGGCGCGTGTCGCCGACCTGCGTCATGCCTTCACCAGAAACCACGGCGATGATCTGGTTGGCTGTCGTTCTTTCGCGTCGCGTCGTCTGTCCGGCGAGGATGCGCTCCATATCCATGCCGATCGTCGGCATGGAGGCGTGATCGAGGCTGATCACGAGACGGCCGCGCGCATCGGCCTTCGCCGCATCGAGGCGGCTTTCGGTCTGCGCATAGCTCATCACGAAAGTGGAATCGCGCGTCTTGCTGGCCGCGGTTTCGAGACCATCGGGATGGAACTCGAGGAACATCGGCTCCAGCAGTTGCACCATCGGCACGTCGAGGAAATCGATCCAGTAGCCGGGCTTGCTGCCCTTGTTGCCGTGACCGTGCCAGGACCAGCCCGGCGTCAGCAGCACATCGCCCGGCGCCATTTCCAGCTCGACACCGTCGACGATGGTGTAGCAATCCTCGGCGACATCGAGCACGAGGCGCAGCGCATTCGGCGTGTGGCGATGCGAGCGCGCCTGTTCACCCGGCAGGATCATCTGATAGGCCGAGACCAGGGTGCGCAAGGTCTGGTAGTAATTGTCCTCGCATGGATTGACGAGGAAGAGGTTGCGGCGCTCGGCCTGCTCGGCGCTAATCAGCCGGCCGGCGCTATCGAGCGCGGCACGGGCGCTCTGCCAGTCCCAATGCACCGGCTTGAACTTCGTGCGCGGGCGCGGCCAGAGCGAGGGCTCCTGCTTGTTCCAGCCGGCGCGCATGGCGAGCGGGCTCAGCAGGCCGTTGAGCGTGTCGAGATCATCGACGGTGTCGAGCGCTATCGTCATGTCAGGACGCCGTTGGACGATGAGTGGGAATGGCGATATTGCCGCCAATGTCGCCCTGGACGACCGAGATGCTCATGGAGGCGACCCGGTCGATCTCGATGCGGACCGTATCGCCTGCCTCGATCGGGCCGACGCCTTCGGCCGTACCGCTGGCAATGATGTCGCCCGGCTCCAGGGTCATCACGGCCGAACACATGGCGACGGTCTCGCGCACGTTGAGAATCATCTTGCTTGTGTTGGCGTCCTGGCGGATCTGGTCGTTGACCCAGAGCCGCACCTGCAGATCATCCGGCTCACCCACTTCGTCCGCCGTGACCATGTAAGGGCCGACCGGCGTGAAGGTGTCGTAGGATTTGCGGATGGCGCGTTCCTGCTTGCCGCGCACGGTGATGTCGAGCAGGCAGGCGTAGCCGAACACATGGTCGAGCGCCTCTTCCGCCGAGACATTGCGGCAGCGCTTGCCAATGATGATGGCGAGCTCCGCCTCGTGATGGATCTGCCGGCCGGGCAGATAAGGCAGGACGATGGGCTCGCCGGCGCCCGATAGCGAAGAGCTGGCGAGAACGAAGAAGCCGCCGTTGCGCGAGATCGCCGGTGACGACATTTCAAGCGCATGGGCGTGATAGTTGACCGGAATGGCGATGAGCTTGTTCGGCCAGGGAATCGGCGTCTCCAGCTTTACATCGGCGAGCTTGTGACGCTCGGTGTTTGCAAGCGCCTTTTCGATGAGCGGGCGCTTCTGCGCAAAATCGGCGATGAGACGGACGGGCGCGACCGGCGGCCATTCCTGCGAGTCGAGGCCGGCAGCCGCCGTGATATCGTGAACCATGTCATCGATGACGACGCCGATCTTGCCGCCGTTGAAGCGTGCGATTTTCAAAGCTGTTTCTCCAGAGCTGGATGCGACCGCCTGCTGACATTAGCGAAGGACGAGCAAAGGCGGTCGCGCCGGTATGTGATGGTTGCTATATCTTCCCGAGATAGGTCTTGTTTACATGCTATCGCGTATTGAGCCTGCGCAGCACACGCCTCGAAAGGTGTTGGTCCGCAGCTTTGCCGTCATGCCCGGCCTTGTGCCGGGTATCCACGCCATTGTGTCCTTCACAGTTTAAAATAAAGCACCGCCCTGGACCTTGCTTGAAGCATACCGTCATGTCACGGCGTGGGTGCCCGCAACAAGTGCGGGCATGACGCGCCTGAAGATTGGTGGCTTGCAACAAACTATTTCAGGATTTGGGCTTCCCTTTGCCGGTGTCGAGATCATCCCAGTTGTCGATGTCCCATTCCTCGGGCAGATCATCGCGCGACTTGTCGAGGTAATAGCCGAAGATCTTGCGCAGGTGATGGCCGCGGCGCTCATGAGCGATGAGGCCGTCGATCTCGTCTTCGCTCAGCGGCGCAGGCTCTTTGCCGGTTCTCAAGATGTCGAAATAGGCCTCGGCATTCTCGTTGAAGTGAATCGCATCGACGAAAATGCCGGGCACGGATTCCGACACCAGCACCATGCCGTGCGCGCGCATGAGCGCGGCATTGTGCGGGCCCAGCGTCTGCGCCAGGGCGCGGCCCTGCTCCTCGAATTCGATGTGCGCCGGGGTCGGGTGCGTGGGAATGCCGCTGCGCCAGCGGGTGGCGTGGCACAGCAGCGGCTTCAACTGCGTGTCCTGCATCAGGGTGAACTTGACGGCGCTCGGCATATGGCAGTGCAGGACGGAGTTGACGTCCGGGCGCGCCTTGAGAATCTCCAGATGGATGATCGTCTCGGACGGCGGCTTGCCGTCATCCTCGACGGTTTGCCCGTCCGGCCCGACGCGCAGGATGCGTTCCGGCTCCAGGGTGGCGCGGGAATCATTGCGGCGCTGGATGAGAATGTCGTCGCTGCCGGGTACGCGGCAGGAGATATGGCCGCTGTAATTGATGATCTGGCGCTGTTCGAGCATTCTGGTCGCGGCGGCCAGTTGCAGACGGAGCTTGGAAATCGAGACGGGTTCGGAATTGCTCATGCTGTTCTCGTATGAAAGCGTGAAAGATCAGACGAAGGCGACTTTTCCTGTGCCGGGGTTCTTGTCCCAGCGCTTTTCGAGTTCGCCGAAATAGCGCCAGGCTCTTTGCGAGCGCGAGGCGAGTTCGGCCTTGCCGTCGAACGCCTCGCACTCGTGATGATCGAAACAATGGTAGTGGCCGAGGCTCGCGACCTCGACAGCCTTGCGGGCCTCGTCCTCAAGGATGAGCGCGGAATACATGACCTGCTCGATATCCTGGCCGACAATGACGACGCCATGACCGCGCATGAACACGACCGGCTGGTCGCTCATGACATCCGCCAGATGTTCGCCCTGCGCCACCGTTTTGACGAGACGCGTGTCCTCAAACAGCGGCAGGTCGCCGTCGAAGATGGCGCCCTGCAATGTGATCGGCCGGAACTTGCGCTCGCTGATGGAGAACAGGGTCGAATAAGGCGAGTGCAGATGGGCGATGGCGAGCGCATCGGTCCTCCGCCGGTGCAGGACGGTGTGGATCGGCCATTCAATGGGAAGCCGCTGGCCGCCTTCGAGCACGCTGCCCTGCAGATCGGAGACGAGAATGTTCTCACCCTGCACGACCGATTTCTCGACGCCCATGCTGGGCGACATGTAGACCCGCTGCGCCGTCGGATCGAACACGCTCACATGGCCGAACAGGCCCATCAATTCCTGCATGGCGAAAATGCGTGTGCAGGTCGCGAGTTTGTCGCGCAGGATTGTTTCCGTCGTCATGCTTGCTCCCAACGCAGATGGTCTAGTTGCTAACCTTCATCAGCTCGATGGCGCGGTCGATGGCGTCTTTCGGCGCGGCCAGCACATTGCCGACGATCGTTTCCATCTCCTTGCCGCTCGCCGTCCGCAAGGCCAGATTGGCGCCTTTCGCATCGGCGAGGAAAGACTCGTCCTTTATCGTCGCATCAAACGCATCCTGCAGGGCCTTGACCCTCTCTTCCGGCACGCCCGGCGGCATGAAATAGGAGAAGCCGATATCGGAGCCGGCGGAGACGATCTCCATCGCCTTCTTGTCGCGCGGCGTCTTGGCGATCTCGATGGCGGTCGGGACATCCGGCCATGCCTCTTCGCGGCGCATGCCCCACTGCACGAGCGGATAGAACATCTTCTTGGTCAGCATGTCCGGCCGCATGGACTGGAAGGTGAGATAGGAATAAGAGCCGAACCCGTCGATCTCGCCGCGCTCCATGGCCAGGAACACACCGGAATCGCCGTCATAGCCCGGCACAACCTTGAACTTCGTTCCGGCCATCTTGTTCATGATGAGCGGGAACAAGGTTGAATTGGAGCTGGCGCCGGTGCTGCCGATGATGATCTCTTTCTGCAGCACATCCTCGAACGTCTTGACGCCGGTCACCGATTTCGAGCTGACGCCGATGGCCGCATTCGACGCCAGCAGGCGGCCGATGCCGCGCATCTTGGCGATGTCGAAGCGGATGCCTTCGCCACCCGTCGCCTGGTAGAGCGGCAGGTTGAAATGCAGGGTGAAGATCAAGGTGCCATCGAACGGGCCGATGTTGGCTGCCGTATTCAGCAGCACCACACCGCCGGCGGCCGGCATGTTCTGGGGAATGAATTTCGGATTGCCGGGAATGAAATCGCCATAGTGGCGCGTCAGCAGGCGGGCGTAGGTGTCATAACCGCTGCCCGGCGGCGTGCTGATCAGGAACCGGATCATCTTGCCTTTGTAGAACTCCGCCACGCTGGCCGGCGCATCCACGACGGACGCTGCCGAAGCAGACGAGATCGGGGCGGTTGCCGCGATCAATGCCGCGGCGGCGAGACATAGTCTGCGCGCCAGAGGACGGCGGACTTCATGAAATGCATTCTGCATTGAGCTTCCCTCGTCAGAGTACAGCCAGATGGTATCGTCGCGATGTCCGCGAACGGGTCGGGTAATCTGGCGTCAGGCGTTTCCGGCTTTCGCCGTCATGGACGAATCTGCGGTTCGTTTGGACGGCGGGCTAAAGTCAAAAGTACTCTGGCTTCCGCTTTTCCGAAACGGGGCGGCATATCCAGCGGCGTGCAACCTAGCGGCGCGCGCAAGAAGCGCCCATGCGCGAAACGGCATAAAACCCATCGCGGATCGCGATAGCGGCGGGCGGGCGGCCCGGCGTGCAAGCGCGTAATGTGGCCTGGATGGCATTGATTCAGTCCCTTGCAATACGAAACCGGCCCAAGGCTCGCCGAAGCAAGGCATATTCCCTGAAACCGGCCGTCACGCTAAAGACCGGGAATGGACTTTCAGGATCTCAACGCCTTCGTACATGTGGCCCGCCTGGGGAGCTTTTCCCGCGCGGCCGTCAACTTGCGCACCGCGCAATCGGCGCTCAGCCGGCGGGTGGCGCGGCTCGAACACGGGCTCGGCGTGTCGCTGCTGGAGCGCCATGGCCGCGGTGTGCGGGTGACCCGCGCCGGCGAGCTGCTGCTCGGCGAGGCCGACGAGCTCATGGAAAAGCTGATGAAGATCGAGCGCCTGATGGGCGAGCATTCCGGTGCGCCGATCGGCCTTTTGAAGATGGCGATGCCTCCGACGACTGGCCAGGTGCTCGGCGGCGTGCTGGTGGCCAAATGCCGGGAGCTGTTTCCGCGCCTGCAATTGCAACTCATGGAAGGCTTCAGCGGCTCGATCCATCGCTGGATCGAGGGCGGCGATGTGGATATCGCGATCCTCTACGATCCGGAGCCGAGCACGCAATTCCTGGTGACGCCGCTGCTGAAGGAACCGCTGTACCTGATCGCGCCCGCCAGGCCCGGCGTGGAAGAGGCGCTGCTGCGCAATGGAGAGATCCGCGTCCGCGATCTCGCGAAACTGCCGCTCATCCTGCCGGGACGGGCGCACAGCATCAGGGCGCTGCTGGAGCGCTATGCGGCCGAGCACGGTTTCAAGCTGAATGTGATCAACCAGGTCGATGGCATCCGCACCACGACCGGCATGATCGAGGCGGGGCTTGGATATACGATCTACAGCTATGCGGGCGTCTACGAATGGCTGCAGAGCGGCGCGTTACGCGCCATCCCACTGTCGCCGCGCCTGCGCTGGACGCTGGCGATCACGCACCGCCTCGATATCACGCCTTCGCTGCTGGAAGGCATGCGGCGCATGATCATCGAGCAGGTCGATATCCTGCTCGAACGCGGTCTGTGGCACGGCGAGCGCGCCACAGACTGAACGTTACTACTTCTTCTTGTGTTCGCGATAGAAGCGCTCGGCGCCGGGATGCAGAGGCACATCGAGCGGCGTCGAATAGGTGTTCTCGAACACCTGCAGCACATCACCCTTGTAGCCGGTCTCTTCCCAGGGGATTTCTTCCTGGCGGGCCATGAAGGCGGCTGCCACGTCGTAGGCGAGCTGTTCGGGCAGATCCTCGCGCGCATAGAGCGGCCAGCCGCTGTAATCGATGCAGGGTTGATCTTCCTTGAGGCCGGGGAACAGGCTCTTCGGCGCCATGTTGCGGCGCCAGCCGAGCTTGCCGAGATATTCGAAAGCTTCCGGCTCCAGATGCAGCGGCACCATGCCGTGTTTCAGCGCCTCGTTGAACCAGATCGCCAGGCCTTCATCGAAAATGGCGTCGAGCTTGCCTTCGGGCAGCAGGCTCATGCGGCGCACATCTGCCGGCGCGCCGGTGAGATTGAGCTTGCCGCCCCAGGAGACGATGTCGGCGAGACTGAAGCCGTAGAAGCCGAGCACCTGGTCGATCATGGTGCGCGTCGAATGGGTGACGTCTTCCTTGACCGAGACGTGCAGCGGATAGCGCCGCTCGCGAATGTCATGCAGCGACTTGATGCCGGTCGACGGATGGACGACGAAGATGAACCAGTCCCAGGTCGGATAGACGCCGATGACGCGCAGCGGCAGCGGCTCCTTGAAGAGGCCGACGCCGCGATAGGCCTGGGTCAGCAGGCCCGACGGATTGACCATCGCCATCTCAAGGTTTCCTGCCGCCACGTCATGGGCGAGAATCGGCGAGCCCGTCGCCATGCGCAGCGCCGGACGGAACGCCGTGCCCGAGCCGTTGCCGACGGTGATGCACATGTCGCGATCGCCGCCGTAAGGCGTCGCCGGATTGCCAGCCACGTTCAATCCGAGCTCCCAGAGCATTTTGGCGCGTTTGAAGTTCGAGCCGCGCGGCAGGCGTTCCATGGTCGTCTCCCTGAACTGTTATGGCCGTTCGATAGGCCTTACGGCGCTATCGCGTCAACAAGCACCAGCGCGATGCGGCAGACTTCCGTGCCGCGGTTGACCCAGGCGTGATTGGTGCCCTGCTGCACCATCACGTCGCCGGCCTTCAGATGCACGGTGGAATCATCCAGCAGCATGTCGATCTCGCCCTGCAACACGACGACATAATCGATGGTGCGGGTGCGATGCATGAACGGATGCGACGGTGGCAGACCCTTGATCTCGGGATCATGGGCGATGTCGGTGCGGCCGCTGGTGACGTCCTGCTTTTCCATTTCCGGCGTCACCGGCGGATAGTCGATGACGCGGAAGATGGTACCACCCGGCGGCGGCGAGCGGCCGGTTTCGATCTTCGCGCGATCGGTGCTGCCGCCGATCTCGGCCGGCACGCTGGCGGTCGACCAGACCAGATTTGGCGAATTGTTCTTGCCCGGGCGCAGCTTGCGGTTGCCGGTGTCGCCATCGAACAGGACGACGGCCTTGCCGCTGTCGTCGAGCGTCGTCACGACGCGGCGCAGGCCTTTCAGGTCTTCAGCCATTGTGTCTCTCTCTGGGTTGAGTGTGAATGAGGTCAGCGCTTGTAGGCTTCGTCGCCGCCGAAGGGGAACAGATCGTCGATGGTGAGCAGGCGGGCCGAGAGTCCCTGGCTGTAGGAATAGCGCAGCATGGCGTCGATGGTGACGCGGTTGGCCTCGATGCCATAGGGCCAGTAATCCTCGCCCATGATCGCCTTGGTCTCTTCAACCTCGGCGGCGAGCCACGGCAAGGTGTCGATCATGATGCCGAATTCGGCGAGCCGCGGCAGGCAGGCCTGCTTGGCCTCCAGGAACGCCTTGTAAACGGAATCGGCCAGCCAGGGATGTTCTTCCAGCAGGGTACGCCGGACGCCGAGCACATGCATCATCGGGAAGATGCGCGACTGCTTGAAATAGTCTCGCTCGGCCTGGCGGTAATCGGGGAACAGCCGCGCGACATGCGGATGCCCCTTCGAGAAACAGGACGGCCGCTTGGAGGCGATGACGGCATCGAGCTCGCCGCTCGCCAGCAGTTCCGACAGAGTACGGTCGCTGGGGATCGATTGCAGGTCGATGGACTTCGGCAGGTCGAGGTCGAGCAGCTCGGTACGGCCGGCCATTTCGAGGCCGCCGTTGCGCCAGTGGATTTCCTGCGGCTTCACGTCATACTGATCTTCGAGCAGGCCGCGGGTCCAGAGCGCCGCGGTCATCTGATATTCGGGCACGCCGACGAGCTTGCCGCGCAGGTCGGCGGCGGTCTTGATGCCGCGATCGGTGCGGATGTAGATGGCGCTGTGGCGGAACATGCGCGAGAGAAACACCGGCAGCGCGGCGTAATCGCCTTCGCCGCGCGACGTGTTGATAAGATAGCGGCTCATCGACATTTCGCAGATGTCGAACTGCTGGCCGTGATGGGTGCGAAAGAAGATTTCCTCCGAACTGAAATTGAAGAGATTGATCTCGCATCCCTCGATCGGGATGCTGCCGTCCTTCAGGCCACGCGTCCGGTCGTAGTCGTTGCAGGCGACGGTCAGTTTCAGTTTGGCCAAGGAGGTCTCCTCAACGGGAAGCGCCCGGTGCCGGACGCTTAAAAGCGTTTCCTGTTATCTGTCCGGCTCGTGTCATATGACCGGCGGCGACTGCCTGCTATTTGCCAGACGCCGGACGTGCCAGCTACCGCAAAGATCACGTAAAACGGTATAGCTATTATCTCAAACGGGGATAGAAGGGCCGGGATACCAAGGACCCTGATGTGGCGCATCGGGCCGGGTTAGCTTGGGGGCAAGCATGTTATCTCGACGCAAGGCTCTACGCATTATCCTGCCGGTTTTCGCGCTCGCCCTGGCCGGCGCCCTCCACCTTGGCGGGCCGATCACGTCGGCAGCCGTCAGGATGCCCCTCATCTGTCTGGCGGCCGTCGCGCTCGTCGCCACGGTGTTTGTCGTCGTCCACCATGCGGAAACCATTGCGCACCGGATCGGCGAGCCTTTCGGCACCTTGCTGCTGACCTTCGCCGTCACGACGATCGAAGTGTCGGTCATTGTCTCGATGATGCTGAAGGGCGACAACAATCCCTCGCTGGCGCGCGAATCCGTGTTCTCAACGGTGATGATCGTCTGCACCGGCCTGGTGGGGATCTGCCTGACGTTTGGCGGCTGGCGGCATCAATACCAGGATTACAAGCGGCAAGGCACGAGCGCCTTTCTTTCGGTGCTGATCGCCCTGTCGGTGCTGACCCTGATCCTGCCGGATTTCACCCTGGCGACGAAGCCGGGTACGTTCTCGACCGCGCAACTCATCTTCGTCAGCGCGCTGTCGGTGCTGCTGTACGGCGCCTTCGTTTTCGCCCAGAGCGATCGCCATCGCGACGATTTTGTCTTGCGTGTGGAGACCGAAGACGCATCCGGCGAGATGGCCTCTCCGTCTGGACGATTGGCAGCCAGCATCACCCTCCTCGCGACGGGACTGGTGGGTGTGGTGCTTCTGGCAGAGCTGGTGGCGTCCGAAGTCGAACGGGGATTGATCGCGTTCAGCGTGCCGCAAGTCGATGCCGTCATCGGCGCGCTGATCGCCTCCCTGGTGCTGATGCCGGAAGGCGTCTCGGCGATGCGCGCGGCGTGGAACAATGAGTTGCAGCGCAGCCTCAATGTGGCGCTCGGGTCAGCCTGTGCGACGATCGGCCTGACGATCCCGGCCGTGGCGGTGGCAAGCATGATCACGGGCCGGAATCTGGATCTTGGTCTCGGGCAGGGAGATATAGTTCTCCTGCTGCTCGCCCTGACGATCAGCGTGGTCAGCTTCAGCACCGGCAAGACGACGGTGCTGACCGGCCTTGTCCATCTCGTCGTCTTCGTCGCCTACCTGCTGCTGATCGTGGTTCCATGAACGTCTGATTTTTGCGCGACGCTCTAGCGTTCGGCCGTCCTGACGTTGAGGGACGCCTTGATGGCAGGTTCCGGAGCAGCTTTCTGGGCAACTTCCTGCACCGTCACGCCAGGTGTTTCGGCCGGGCTGAGTTTACCGACCTTCTGCAACGCCTGCAGATCCGTGCGGTCCTTATAACGGGACTCGGCCAACGGGCGGATCTGCGGACCATCGCGACCGCGCTCATAGACGGTAAGGCCTTCAGCGGTCACCAGGATATCGCCGGGACGGACGGTCTGATCCTGCAGGAACGCAGCCTTGAGGCCGTCCGTCTTCGCCACGGCATCGAGTCTGCGAATCCTGGCAAGCGTCGCTTCACGGGAGCTCTTCTGCGCGTCGCCGTCAACCGATGCGGACATTCTGCGAGCGCGCTCATGATTCGGTCGCGGCGCATATCTTGGAACGTAAGCCGGCCGCTGGTTGCCGAACTGCTGCTGGCTGCCAAACAGAAAATCGAAGAAGCCGGCCTGCGACTGGCCTGTCAGGCCGAGCACTAGCAGGGCTGCGCATGTCAGTGTCAGGTGCAAGCGACGCATCGTGTTCTCCTCCGCCTCAGCGACGCCTGGCGATGTCGCGATAAAGCATCCCGGACGCGCCCTGGAGGTGTTGAAACGCACGCTCGGAACGACCATCCGGACATAGGATCTCATCCTGCAGAAAACTCGCTGACGGCGCATTCGTTCCGATCTTAACGAAATCGCTTTGAGCCCGATTGATCGACCCTGAAAAGACGATGAGATTCAAGAAAATCTATCCGTTCGCGTAGCCACATGATGGATAGCCCTGGCGGCTGACCGGCGTTTCGAACGGCTTTCCGTGCAGTTCATCATCGAGAACGTCTATCCCGGCAGCGCCTATGCCGACACGGCGATTTCCAAGCTGTTCGCCACGTCGCCGGCGCGCTGGCCGATTGTTGCCTCTTCTGCAACCTTGCTGTGAACAGTTAAGGACTTTGCCGACGTGCGGTTCAAGCTATCGTGCCTCCATCAACATGGAGGGTTATCACATGTCAGCAGCGCTTCGAGTGAACGGCGATGGACGGCCCGGCGCGGAGGTCACAGGCATCGATCTGGCGACCGCGGACCAGGCGACGATCGACTGGATCAAACAGGAACTGGCGACGCACGGCGTTCTGGCCTTCAAAAAGCAGACGCTGCCGCCGGAGACCTATATCGGACTGGCGCGGATGTTCGGTGAGATCGAACCCTCGACGCGGGAACAATACTGGCATCCCGTCTACCCCGAAATCTACATGATTTCGAACGTGGTCGAAAACGGCCGCCCGCTTGGCAATCCCAACGACGGGTTCGCCTGGCATACCGACCAGTATTATTTCGAACGGCCGACCGCCTATACGTTTCTCTACGCCATCGAGACGCCGCCGGAAGGCGGCGACACGCAGTTCTGCAGCACCTACGAGCTTTACGACGCCCTGTCGGACGAACTCAGGGACGCCTATTCAAAGCTGAGCATCAACGCGAGCCACAGCAAGCTGAACGCCGGCCGATTGCATGAGGGGCAGGAAGAGAAATATCCAGACATTCCCCAGCCGCTGGTGCGCAAGCACCCGATCAGCGGCCGGAAATTTCTCTATTTCAGCTCGAAGCTCACCTCCGTGCCCGCCGGAACGATGACGCAGAGCGAACTCGAGGATCTGCATGGCAAGCTGATGAAGGAGGCGACGCGTCCCGAGCGGGTCTATTCCCACAAGTGGGAGCCCGGCGATGTCGTCATCTGGGACAATCGCGGCCTGCTGCACACCGCCACAGGCTATGACAAGCAGCGCCACAGGCGCATCTGCCAGCGCCTGAGCGTGATCGGCGAAAAGCCGATCCAGTAGATCGCGGAACGAAATGGAGCGCCAGACCCGATGATGAAAATCAATCCGATGCCGCGCCGGCTCGATGCCGGCCTGCTCGAAGCCCTGAACAGCGTCGCGACGAACGACATCGGACATCATCGCTATTGGGGGATGATGAGCCCGCACCTGCGGCCCATCTCCCCCGGCATGCGCGTTGTCGGAACGGCGGTGACGGTGATCGCGCCGGCGACGGATTCGGCCATGATCCCCCATGTGCTGGGGCTGATCCGCCCCGGCGACGTTCTTGTCATCGATCGTCTCGGCGACCGGCAGCATGCGTGTCTCGGCAGCGTCGTCACCCTGGCGGCCCGCGTTGCGGGATTGGCTGGCATCATTGTCGATGGCTATGCGACGGACCTTCAGGAAATTCAGGAGCAGGGATTTCCGCTCTGGTGCCGAGGCGAAACGGCAGCCATGTCGAAACTCCAGGCCGTCGCCGGCGCGATCAACGTGCCGGTGTCCTGTGGCGGCGTCGCCGTCACGCCGGGCGATGCGATCCTCGCCGACGCCCATGGCATCTGCGTGCTTCCGGGCGAAGACATCAGGCCGCTCGTGGATTCCATTTCCGCCGCGGCGCAGAAGCGGCCGGGCCGGATCGCGCGATTGCAGGCTGGCGAAAAGCTCGGTGACGTCAACGGCGTCAGCGCCAGAATTGCTGCCGCTCTGAAGGATTAATCGTTCGACGACGCCACAGCGAGTCCGTGTTCCCACGGGCTTTGCTTGTACCATTTTGCGATGTGGCGAATGAAGAGCTGCGTCTTCTTGGGGATCAGCCGGTTGGCTGGAAGCAGCACGAAAACCGGGCGCGGCGGCAACGGAAAGTCCGGCAGCACCGGCACAAGCCGGCCCGCCGCCAGTTCCCGGCTGATGTAATAGGTCGGCATTTGCGCGATGCCGAGGCCGGCAAGCGCCGCACGGCGGATCGCCAGAACGCTGTTGGATTGAAACGAGCCGCTAATCTTGACGCCCTTGCGGGCAGCGCCCAGACGCCAGATCCGGTCCGCCGCCAAGGTCGTGTGAACCAGGCAATTGTGCGCGCCCAGATCCGAGAGATCCACGGGGGCTCCGTGCTCGGCGATATATTCAGGCGACGCGCACAACATCCATTTCAACGAGCCGATCTGGCGCACCACCGCGGCGGATTTCGTTTCCAGCGGCGCAAGTCTGATCGCCACATCGAAGTCGTTCTGCGAAATCTGCAAGCTGCGTGTTGCTTCATCGTCGAGCACGAGAGCAACGGTGAGCTTGGGATGCAGCTTGCCGAATTCAGCGACAGCGGTGGAGAAGTGCGAGCCGCCGAAGGATTTCGGCGCGATGACCGTGAGCAGGCCTTCCGGCAACGATTGCGCCTGGCGTGCAATCAGTTCTGCATTGTGCAGATCATCGAGAAACTTCTGGCTGAACTTGAAATATTCGGCGCCGATTTCCGTCAGCGCGATATTGCGCGTCGTGCGCGTCAAAAGCCGCGCGCCGATCCTCGCTTCGAGATCGATAACGTGACGGGTCATGAGCGCGCGCGACATGCCAAGCTGTTCGGCCGCGGCGGAGAAACTGCCGTGCTTGACGACGGCGGTGAAGGTCTCGATCGTCCGCAGGTAATCCATGCGCGCCTCCACTGTTGAGCAATCTGCAACTGCGGATTTAAATAATACGAAATGCAAGTGCAATCCAATGGTCTACGTTTTGCTTGGAACTCCGGGACTCTTGTTGAGGAGAAAGCAAATGAAGGTCTCACACCGCCGCGCCCTGCGCGGCATGACTCTGGCCCTGGCGCTTTCGCCCTGCGCATTCCACGCGGGCCCGGCCGTGGCCGACAAGGTTTCAGCCGATAAGGTTTCGGAGTTTTATTCAGGCAAGCGCCTGACGTTTCTCGTCGGCTTCAGTCCCGGCAGTGCTTTCGATGTCTACGGCCGCGCCGTGTCGCGCCACTTCTCCAAGTTCGTTCCCGGCAAGCCCGATATTCTCATTCAGAACATGCCCGGCGCAGGCGGCATAAGCTCAGCCGCCTATCTGTACAATATCGCTCCCAAGGACGGGACGATGATCGGCGTGTTCAGCCGCAGCACGCCGATGGAGCCGCTGCTGGGCAATTCGTCGGTGAAGTTCGATCCGACACGTTTCACCTGGATCGGTTCGGCCGGCAGAGAGGTCAGCGTCTGCGTCGCCAATGCCACAGCCGGCATTCAAAGCTGGGACGATGTGACGAAACGCGAATTCGTTGTCGGCGCAAGCTCGCTCAGCGCCGACACAGGCGTGTTCGCAACGGTGCTCAAAAATGCATTCGGCGCCAAGATGCGCATCGTCACAGGCTATCCGGGTGGCAACGAAATCACGCAGGCCATGGAGAACCGCGAGATCGACGGCCGCTGCGGCTGGTCGTGGAGCGCGATCGAGAGCAGCCGGCCAAGCTGGGTCAAGGAAGGAACCATCAAGGTGCTTCTCCAGCTCGGGCTCGAGCCGAGCGCGAAGTTGAAGGACGTGCCGCTTGTCATGGATCTCGCCAAGACCGATCGGGAACGGCAGATCCTCAAACTGGTCTTCGCGCGCCAGGACTTTGCCTGGCCGTTCGCCGCGCCGCCCGATGTGCCGGCCGACCGGGCGCAGGCCCTGAGACAGGCGTTTCTCGCCACCCTCGCCGATCCTGAATTCCTGACGGAAGCCGCGAGATTATCGCTCGACGTGAGCAGCCCAACATCCGGCGAAAAGCTCGATGTCCTGATCAAGGATATCTACGCTTCGCCACCGGAGGTCATCGAACAGGTCAAGGCGGTCATGAACGCGAAATAGCCGCTGAGCTTTCGGCCGGCTCGGGCAAAGCGCCGGCCGGCTTTTGCGAACAGCCCGGCTGTCGTAAGCTTCAAAGGCATAGGCCTTCCAGGAAAGACATCGATGCGCTCCAGGCTCGCAACATCCCTTGCCCGGCGGGCGACAGGCGCATGCCTCGCTCTTGTGCTTGCGACATCCACAAGCCTCGCCGAAACACCCCGCGCGCACGAGCTGGGGCTTTACGACATCATGGAGATGCTGCCCGGCCATCCCAAGGTCTCGTATTTCGATCTGCTCAAGCAGATCGTGCCGGACCTCACCGCCGACAAGGGTGGGGCAACCGGGCGCAAGATCGGCACGCTTCGTCACATTGCCGGCCCGGACAGCGGCGCCGGCGCGCCCGATGTCATCAAGATCAGTTCGCTGCAGGCGCTGACCTTGCAAGCTGAAGGCAAGCCCGTCATCGCCATCCTGGCCGAGATCGGCACGGTCGAGGACAGCGTCGAGCAGCCCGTGGTGCTGGCCATCTTCGCGGACAGCGAACAACCCCGTCTTCTCGATTTCGTCGATGTCGGGATGGATCGCCTGACAGGCTTTGGCGAGCCGAAACTGTTGCGGATCGGCCCCAACGATCAGGCCATTCTCACCCACAGCCAGCATTTCAACTCAACGAGAACTTCGGCTCGCAGGCGCTGATCTTCGTGCGCGACGGCAAGCTGCAGCTCATCGACACGTTCTCAACCTTCAGTGTGAGCCTGTGCGCGCGCAGGGACACGCAGGCCCTGTCGTTTCGCGCGCGAGCCGCCGGCAGGAGCGCGCCGTATTTCGCCATCACCGCCGCCTTGAAGGAGCAAAGGGTGCGCACAGGAGAGACGTGCGAAGGGGAGAAGCGGCTCGCGCCCTATGCCAGAACCATTACCACGACCTATGCGTGGAACCCGGCTTCCCGCCGTTTCAAGGCGAGGTCCGATGCCATCAAGCGGCTGGAGAAAGCCACCCGGGAGCAACAGCTTTAACTGGCGGATTTGGCGTCCGTGCCGACGGCTGGCTATAGATGGCTGCCCCGCCACGCCCGATTCGGGCGGCGGGAATGCAAAGCCCGAGTTCAAATGAGCAAGAGCGCCACAGCGCGAACACGAGATCCCGAACGCACGCGCGAGAAGCTGCTGGAAGCGGCGATGATCGAATTCGCCACGCATGGACTGACGGGGGCGAAGGTCGAGCGCATCGCGCGCCGCGCCGGCGTCAACAAGCGGCTCGTCTATCACTACTTCAAGGGCAAGGAGCAACTCTACGGTGACGTCCTGGAGCGCACCTATCAGCAGATCCACAGGCGCGAGGATGCTATCAACCTCGACGCCCGCGCGCCCGAGCAGGCGCTGGCTGACCTGATCGACCGCCTATTTGAGCGGATCATCGCCCTGCCTCATGCCAATGCCGTGATCGCCGACGAGAATCTGCACCAGGCCCGGCACATCAAGACGGCGCCATGGGTGAAGGACATGCACGCGCGGCTGATCGCGCAGATCGAGACGATGCTGAATGCGGGCAGCGCCACGGGCGTGTTCCGGCCGGATATCGATCCGGTGCGCTTCTTTATTTCGGTTCTGGGCCTCTGTCTCACCTACGTGACCAATCGCTACACGATGTCGGTGGTGTTCTCCCGCGACCTGTTTTCGCCCGAAGAGCGCGAGGGGTGGAAGCGGCACGTCCTCGATCTCTGCCTTAACGGCCTGCGGCCGGTTTCGGCCGAAGCGCCGCGTCAGAACGCTTAACCTCTGCTATTTTAGCCACGGCTTTAATTCCATCGCGGTCGCTTGCGCAACCGCCCGGTTTGGCCTAATAAGTAACGGTAACGGTATCGGGAATTAAAGGGAGGAACGATGGCGTTGCTGATAGCCGCCGACACCGGCGGCACGTTTACCGATCTTGCTGCCTATGACACCGCGACGCGCCGGATGACATTCAGCAAAAGCCTGACCACCTACGGCAATCTTGTCGACGGGGTGATGGATTGCGTGCGCAAGACCGAACTCGATCTGGGCGATGCCGAAATCCTGAAATTCGGCACCACCCTGGTGATCAACACCTATGTGCAGCGGAGCGGCGCGCGCACTGCCCTCGTCGCCACGCGCGGCTTCCGTGACATCCTCGAACTGCGGCGCGGCAACCGGCCGATCCCTTTCGACGTGCGCTACAAGCCGGATGCACCGCTGGTCGACCGCGATCTCCGCCTTGAATTGACCGAGCGGATGGGCGCCGACGGCGCTGTGGTCACGCCACTGGACGAAGCCGACATCGAAAGGATCGCGCAGGTCCTGCGTGACGAGAGGGTCGAGGCCGTCGCCGTCTGCCTTCTCAATGCCTATGTCAACGACGCGCATGAGCGGCACGCGGTGGAGATGCTGCGCAAACTGCTGCCGGGCGTTTACGTCACCTCCGGCACCGAACTCAGTCCGGAATGGTACGAATACGAGCGTACATCGACCGCGGCCGCCAATGCCTACGTCGGCCCGCGCCTGCACACCTATATCGACCATCTCGACACTGCCGTGCGCGAACGCGGCTTCGCCAAAAAGATGTTCCTGATGGCGTCGAACGGCGGCGTCTTCTCCGTCGAGAGGGCCCGCCAGCAGCCGGTGATGCTGGTTGAATCCGGCCCGGTAGGCGGCTGCATCGGCGCCGGCGTCTATGCCCGCGAACTTGGCGTGAAGAAGGCCGTGGCCTTCGACATGGGCGGCACCACCGCCAAATGCGCGCTGCTCGACGACGGACAGTTCGAGGTGAAATCGCCTTACTATGTCGGCGGCACGACCCATGGTTTTCCCATTCGCGGCGGTGTGCTCGACATTGTCGAGATCGGCACTGGCGGCGGTTCGATCGCTTATGCCGATCGGCACGGCCGCCTCTGCGTCGGCCCGCGCAGCGCCGGCTCGACGCCGGGGCCGGCCTGCTACGGGCTTGGCGGCAATGAGCCGACGATGACCGACGCCAATCTCATCCTCGGCCGCATCGGGCGCAATTCCTTCCTCGGCGGCACCATGTCATTGGACGTTCAGGCGGCCGAAGGCGCCATGGCGCGGCTTGCCGCGACGGTCGGCTTCAAGGGGCCGGATTCGCTTGAACGCATGGCGCATGGCGTACTCGCGCTGGGCACCCTGGCGATGGCGCAGGCGATCCGCCAGATCACGGTGGAACGCGGGCTCGATCCGCGCGAGTTCCTGCTCGTCGCCTTCGGCGGCGGCGGGCCGCTGCATTCGGTGGAGATCGCGAGCGAACTCGGCATTCCCGAAGTCCTCATCCCACCGGAGCCTGGCGTCTTCGCCGCCGTCGGCATGATCCTCGCCGACGCGCGGGTCGACCGCACGCAGACCTTCCTGCGGCCGCTTGATGCGGAAGCCGCTGTTGCGATGCAAGCCATGTTCGCGCGCATGGAAGAAGACATGCGGCACTCCCTCAACGCCGATCTTCCCGCCGCGAAGCTGTCGTTCGAACGGCGCGCCGAGATCCGCTTTCGTGGACAGCGGCACACATTGCTGACGCCGCTTGGTGAAGCCATGAGTGTAGATGACGTCGCAGGCGCATTCGAATCCAGTTATCGCCGCCGCTTCGGCCGTTTCGACGAAAGGGCGCCGATCGAATTCGTCGGCCTGAGTCTGACCGCCTTCGCCGTGATGGACCGGCCGCCGCTCGGCGATCTCTGCCAGACCGGGCTATCCGGCGCGACACCGGAGACGAGCAGACGCAAAGTCTATTTTGCCGATGGGGGCTGGAATGAGACCACGGTCTATCAACGCGCCAGCCTGCCGCGCGGCTTCAAAGCGGCAGGACCGGCAGTCATCGAGGAGTTCGGCTCTTCCACCGTCATCGGCCCCAGACACAGTTTCACGGTCGGCGAGATCGGTGAAATCCGCGTGCATCTCGGCAACGAAAGCCAGCGCTCATGACCGCGCACATCCACACCGATCTCGATCCGATCGAGGCGGAGATCATCCGCTTCGGGCTGCTGGCGATCCCCAAGCAGATCGAAGTCAACATCACCCGCACCGCCTATAGCCCGCTCGTTTACGAGTACAAGGACTATGCGGTCGGCATCACCGATACCGAGGGCCGTCTTGTCGCCGACTCGCAAGGCGGCATTCCGCTGTTCGTGGCCAATGCGCTCGGCGTCGCCGTGCGCGATGGCTTGCTGGTGCACGGCAAGGGCGGCATTGCGCCCGGCGACGTCATCATCTCCAACCATGCCGGGACGCTCGGGCAGCATCTCAACAATGTGGTGATGTATACGCCGATCCATGCGCATGGCGAGCTTGTCGGCTTCATGGCGGTGCTCGTGCATTGGGTCGACATCGGCGGCATCACCATCGGCTCCTGTGCGCCGGTGGGAACATCCGAGATCTACCAGGAAGGCATCCAGTTCCGCAGCGTGAAGTTGATGGCCGGCGGCAAGCGGGTCGACGACATGTACCGGATGATCGAGTGCAACACGCGCTTTCCGGTGATGCTGATGGGCGATCTCGAATCACAGCTCGCCGGTTGCCTGCTCGGACGGGATCTGGCCATCGCGCTTTACGAAAAATATGGCGTACCGAAACTGCGTGCCGCCATCGATGCCATGTGGACGCGCTCGGAGAAGATCGCACGCGCCGCGGTCGCCGCCATGCCCGACGGCGAGTACCGCGCCTCGTCTTTCCTGGATAATGACGGGCTTGAAATCGACAAAACCGTACCGATCGAAGTCGTCGTGCGCGTCAGCGGCGAGGACATGACCGTCGATTTCTCCGGCATCGCCGATCAATTGCGCGGCTCGATCAACTCAGGCCGCGAAGGCGGTGCGGTCACGGCGGCGCGCATCGCCTTCAAATACCTGGCAACGCCGCACGAGCCTGCCGACGAAGGCGCATTCCGGCCGCTGAGCGTTGAAATTCCTGAGGGCAAATTCCTCAGCGCCAGTGCCGAAGCGCCGATGGCCATGTACAGCACGCCGCTGCCGACCGTCATCGACACGGTGATGCGGGCGATGGTGCAGGCAGCGCCGGACCGGCTGGCGGCGGGCCATCATTCCAACTTCGGCATTCATTCCGTCGTCGGCGCCGATCGGCGCACGGGCGAACGCTTCTTCAATCTGACTTCAGGACAAGGCGGCTGGGGCGCATCCAGGGGCTTCGACGGACCAGGCCCGTACAAGACGATGAGCCACGGCGACACGTTCGACGTTCCCGTCGAGGTGCAGGAAGCGCTCTATCCCATGCGCGTCGAGAGCTTCGGGCTGCGGCCCGACTCGGGCGGCGCCGGTGAGTTCCGCGGCGGCCTCGGCACGCAGAAAGAGTTACTCATCCTCGACGACTGCGAGCTGCAGTTGAACTTCGAGCGCACGCAATGCACGCCCTGGGGCGTGCTCGGCGGCAGCGACGGCGCGCCGCCCTCAGCAAACGTGGATGTGGGAGAGACGAAAGGACAGCGGACCCTGAAAGGCAATGTGGCGGTGAAGGCCGGCGACCGCCTGCATATGCGCATGTCGGGCGGCGGCGGCTTCGGCCCGGCGCATCGGCGCGACACCGCTGCCGTGCTGCGTGACGTGAAGCAAGGCTATGTCTCGAAAGAGGCCGCGCGCGCACTCTATGGCGTCGTCGTCACGGAACAGATGACGCTTGACGAGGACGCTACCGAATCCTTGCGGGAGACAAAGGACTGACGCCTGCAAGCGCGCAGCGAACAATGCTTGCGAATACGTGGAGGGGGGATCATGGCCAATCTTGAAAGCACAGCAGCGGCCCCGTCGGTCGCGGAGGTCGTCGCACGGCTCGAACGGCTGCCGCCATCGCGTTGGCATGTCAAAATGCGCGGCATCATCGGTATTGCCTGGTTCTTCGACGCCTTCGACGCCCTGGCCATTGCCTATGTGCTGCCGGTGCTGATCGGCATGTGGAAACTTTCGCCGCTGGAGATCGGCTCGCTGATCGCCATCGGCTATGTCGGCCAGGCGATCGGCTCGCTCTTCTTCGGCTGGCTGGCCGAGCGCTGGGGCCGCGTGCCATGCGCGCTGATCACCCTGGCGATCTTCACCGTGTTCAGCTTCTTCTGCGCGTTTGCCTGGAGCCTGCAGTCGCTGATGTGGCTGCGTTTCCTGCAAGGCATTGGCCTTGGCGGCGAAATTCCGATCCTGCACGCCTATGTCAACGAGTTCGCCAACTCCAAGCGCCGCGGCCGTTTCACCCTCATCGCGCAACTGCCATTCCCGCTCGGCCTGTTTGCTGCGGCGCTCATCGGCACCTGGACGGTGCCTCATCTGGGCTGGCAATCGATGTTCATCATCGGCGCATTGCCTGCCCTGCTGGCGCTGCCGCTGCGGCTCCTGCTGCCGGAATCGCCGCGCTGGCTCGTCAACAACGGCAAGGCACAGGCGGCAGGCAAGGTGCTCGATGGCATCGAGGCCTCAATTACAGCCGAAGGCAAGACGCTGCCGCCGCTGATGCCGGGGCAAAGTATCGCTCCGGCCACGGCGCGGTTCGGCGATCTGCTCAAGGGTATCTACCTGCGGCGCAGCCTGGTGATCTGGGCAATGTGGTTTTGCTGCTATCTCGTCGTCTATGGCCTCGCCGGCTGGCTGCCGTCGATCTACCGCACCGTCTACAAGCTGTCGGTGCAGGAGGCGCTGCAATATGGCCTCATCTCCAGCGTTGCCGGCCTCATCGGCTGCGTGATCGCCGCCTGGCTGATCGACATCATCGGCCGCAGGCTTCTCATCGGTGCCTGCATGGTGCTCGGCGGCCTGCCGATGCTGGCGTTGTACTGGGCCGCTTCGCTCAGCGCATGGGAAGTGCTGATGCTGGTGTGCATAAGCTTCGCCCTGACCAACGCCGTCGCTCTTTGCCTCGGCATCTACACGGCGGAGAACTATCCGACCTCGCTGCGGGCGTTCGGCTCGGGTGTCGGCAGCATGTGGGTGCGAATCGCCTCGATCCTCGGACCGTATCTTGTCGGCTTCACCTTGCCGCTGGCTGGCGTCGGAACCGTGTTCGTCCTGTTCGGCGTGGTCTCGGTCATCGGCGGGCTCATCTGCCTGATGTTCGCGATCGAAACGCGCGGCCGCGTGCTCGAAGAATTGTCGCCGCCGCTCGCGTCATAGAAGCTTTCCTGGGCTTCCCAGGAAAGCAGGTCCGTGCTTTTGTCTTCGCAGATGCCAAGGGAGTCCTCATGCGCTACGTAACAATTTCAAATAAAGGCCAAGCCGCTGCCGGCGTGATGATTGGCGATGACGTGCTCGACCTGAGAGCCGGCGCTACGTTGATTCCGGAAGCCGGCGCTGTGGCGGGCTCGGTGCGCGACATTCTGGGCGGCGGCGATGCGGCCCTGTCAGCCGTCAGGAAGATCGTGGACAAGGCGTCGGGAAACTTGCAGGCCGATCTTAGGGCCAACGGCGCGCTTGTGCCGCTGGCGAAAACGAAGCTCATGGCGCCGATCCCGCAGCCGACCCTGATCCTCTCCTGCGGCATGAACTACCATGAGCACCTGCGCGAGATGAACACGCCGGTGCCGAAAACGCCGACCGCCTTCACCAAGAACGCCGCCTCGGTGATTGCTTCGGGCGAAGCCATCATCCTGCCGAAAGCGGCGCCGGACATGGTGGACTGGGAAGGCGAGTTCAGCCTCGTCATCGGCAAGCCGTGTTTCGGCGTGAAGGCGGCTGACGCGCTGAACTATGTCGCCGGCTATACGATCATCAACGATGTGTCGGCGCGCGACTGGGTGGCCCCCATCTTCAAGGCCGAAGGCACGATGCCGGCGATCCTGTCGTGGGAGCACAATATTCTCGGCAAGCAGTTCCCGACCTTCTGCCCCATGGGTCCGGTGATCGTCACCGCGGATGAAGTCGGCGACGTGTCCGACCTGCACCTGGAAGCGCGTCTCAACGGCCAGGTGATGCAATCGACGTCGACCTCGGACCTCGTCTTTGATGTGCCAAAGGTGATCGAATACTTCTCGCGGTTCTACAGGCTGATGCCGGGCGACATCATTACCACCGGCTCGCCGTCAGGCGTCGGCTATGGCCGCAATCCGAAAGTCTTCATGAAGCCCGGTGATGTAATCGAAGTCGAGGTGCAGGGCATCGGCATCCTGCGCAATCCGATCGCAACTCACTAGGACACACAGAGGGCCCTTAGAACGCTGCGATAAAGGCAGGTTGCATGACGCTCACTCAGCTTCGCTACTTTATCGCAGTGGGCCGAAATCGCAGCATGAGCAAGGCTGCAGCCGAAATGAACGTTGTTCAACCGGCTCTCACCCGCCAGCTCATGCTGCTGGAAGCGGAACTTGGGACGACTCTTGTTGTCAGGCACAATCGCGGCATTGATCTTACCGATGCAGGCCAATTGTTCCTTGAACGTGCCGAATACTGCATCCAGAACTTCGACCAGATGCGCTCCGAATTCACCGATCAGGCCCGCGGCTTGCAAGGCCTCCTGCGGGTTGGCTGTCCTTCCTCAATGACCCGACCATTCATCACGGAAACACTGGCAACCTTAACCAGTCGCCATGTCAATCTGCGTCTCGAATTTCGAGAGGCGATCAGCGATCAATTGATCGCCGATATTCTCACCGATTCGCTTGATGTCGCCATCGTCAGCGCTGGATCGACCCGACAGCATCTCGTCGTCGAACAGCTATTTGTCGAAAGCATATGGTTGTTTGGCCACAGCTCTTGTGAAATGCCGGACATCGTCGCCCTGGAATTTCTCGTCGATTTGCCCCTCATTGTCGGGCGACCCAACAATCCAGCCCGCCAGAAGCTGGAACAAGCGATGGAAGCAAGTGGGCTGAGTCTAAACATCGCTTTTGAGACCGACTCGACGCAACTCATCGACCATATGGTGGAGCGCGGCAGATCCTATGTTGCCGCCCCATATCTCAGTAACTTTCATAAACTTGCGTCCGGCAGCCTGAAAGGCGCGCCAATAGATCGATTGACTCTCGAGCGATGCCTCATTCGCCGAAAAGATCGGCCAATGACCCGGGTCATGAACGAATTTATTGCTCTGGTCCGGGCACAGGCTGACGCCATGAAAAATGCCGGCTCAGGCCACTGATCGGGTCGGCTGGCTATAGCGGAAACTGATATCCACATCAGAAACAACAATTTGCCTTTTGACGCCTCCCAAACCAACATCGGCACCAATGCTTTGGGGAGAGAGACATGAATGTGATCGCGCGTCCGTCGTCTGCGTTCGAACATCCAGCGGCCAATAAGGTAAGGCTCGCGATTGGAGATTATGATCGCACGCGTCCTCTCATCGATGGTCGCGTCAAGATCGAGGGCGTCAATCTTGAGGTCAACACCGCGTGGATCGGCGAGTTCTGCCACCGACCGGTGTACGAGGAATACGACGCGGCCGAGATGTCCCTCTCCTGGTATGTGATGGCTCACATGCGCAAGGAGCCGGTGGTTGCCCTCCCCATCTTCGTCCTTCGCATGCCCGTCCTGTCTTATGTGTTTGTTCGGAAAGACTCCAACATCACAAAGCCAAGCGATCTCATCGGCAAACGAATTGGCACGATATTGTACAGGATCACCGTCAACCTTTGGCTGCGGGGCATCTTTCAGCAATATTACGGCCTGTCGCCCAATGACACCAGATGGGTCATAACGGAGGAGACCGAGGGAGCCGGCTACGTGATTCCGGACGGAATCACGTATGAGCGCCGTACCGGCGCATCTCCTTTCGACCTTCTGCGAGACGGGTCTGTCGATGCCGTGTATTCGCCGGAATTGCCGGAAGGCTTTGATCCCGGCACGTCCGACATTCGACGCTTGTTCCCCGATGCACAAACCGAAATGAGATCTTTCGTCCAGAGGACCGGCATCAACCCAATGACGCATACGGTCGTTGTCAGTGAATCACTCGCCACGCAGCGTCCACAGCTTGCGACGTCCTTGACCGACGCATTTATCCGGTCCCAAGATATCTGCGATCGCTTCTGGCAGGCTGACCCTAAACATCTGTCTTTTCCCGATGCGGTGCATTTCATTGAACAGCAGCGCGAGGCCTATGGGTCAAAGCCTTATCAAATGGGCCTGGAACCAAATCGCAAGGCTCTGGAGGCATTTGTTCGCTATTCCCACGAACAAGGCTACATAGCCAGCATCCCCGATGTTGAACGCCTCTTCTGGAGATAGTCGGACTTAGATAGCCGATTCCGCAAGCCGTTTAATCAATTGCATGGAACGAGCAGCGACTTTGCATGTCTGCGAAGAGCTTCGACGCGCTGCGATCGCGAAGCCGAATGGCTGCTTTATTCGACATCATGGGCTGACGCTCAGATAAATGGCGCGGACAAATCACAACGGGGAATCGGGGGAGGACAAGACATGAGAAAGCACTGTGCCGGCGCTCTGGCGATTGGATTGCTTGCTCTCTGCACGCTGGCCGGCGCGAAGGCCGCACCCTATCCAACGAAGCCGATCAAGATCATATCCGGCGTCGGTGTCGGCGGCACTTTCGACATCTTTATACGAGCCCTTGCTGACGATTTGACGCGCAAATGGGGGCAAGCGATTGTCATTGAGCCCAGACCAAGCGGCAATAATGTCACCGCAACGCGCGCCTGCGCCGAAGCGGTTCCTGACGGATATACGCTCTGTTCGCTATCAGGCGAAAACTTCGTGTATCCCGAATTTCTGGTCAAGGACCTGGGAGTTAACCTCCGCACTGACCTCACGCCGATCGTCAATCTCTTCTTCAATCCGCAGATGCTGGTTGTGTCGGCAGATTTGAAGGCTCGGGATTTGTCGTCGGTCGTTCAAGCGGCAAAGACAATGCCAAAAAGCCTTGCATATACGGCCCCAGGTCCCACCGGGCGGCTTTTCATGGAAGATATCAATCGTCGCTTCGGCCTGGACATCGTGAATGTCCCCTTCCGGGGCGGTAGCGATTCACTCAGCAATCTCCTGAGCGGATCCATCCAGTTCGTGTTTACGGGAGCTGCGAATTTTGCCGGGCTTATCGAGGACAAGAAGGTCTATCCACTTGTCGTCGACAGTGAAACGCGGTTGAGCGCCTATCCGGATGTTCCGACCGTGCGGGAGTCGGGATTTTCCGGAGCCTGGGTCAGAAACTATCTTGGCCTGGCCGGGCCTCGAGCGCTGCCACGCGATCTCGTCGACCGGATCAATGCCGAGGTCAATTCTACAATGAACGATCCGGCTTTTCGGAAACGTCATCTTCAGGATCGAGGCCTATTGCCGGCGAACGGCTCCGTGAAGGACTTTGAGGACTTCCTGGCTGTCGACCGGGTCGACTCCGAAAACGTTGTCCGGGACGCTCATCTTCCGCTTCAATAAAAGCTGGCAGCCGATGCCGCCGGCAGACTGCTGCCGACGGCATGATCGACGCTGGTATCAGTCGGCTGCTTTGCCGACCTTGTCGAAGTCGCCGGCGTCATGACGTTCGGGCAGTTGCTCCGACGGGTCGCCCATGACGCGGTTGACCATGCGGCCGCGTTTCACGGCCGGACGGGCGGCGATGGTATCCGTCCAGCGCAGCAGGTTCTTGTAGCTCTCCACCTGCAGGAATTCGCCGGCGCCATACTGGTTGGCCCGCGCCATGCCGCCGTACCAGGGCCAGATGGCGATATCAGCGATCGTATAATCCTTGCCGGCGATGTACTCGCTCTCAGCCAGCCGCCGGTCGAGCACGTCGAGCTGGCGTTTCACCTCCATGGCGAAGCGGTCGATGGCATATTCGATCTTGGTCGGCGCATAGGCGTAGAAATGGCCGAGGCCGCCGCCGAGATAGGGCGTGGCGCCCATCTGCCAGAACAGCCATGAGAACGTTTCAGCCCGCGCGGCGCGTTCGGTCGGCAGCAGGGCGCCGAACTTTTCCGCCAGATAGGTGAGGATGGAGCCGGATTCGAAAACCCGGATCGGCTTCGGGCCGGAGCGATCCATCAGCGCGGGAATTTTCGAGTTCGGATTGATGTCGACGAAGCCGCTACCGAACTGATCTCCGTCACCGATCTTGATCAGCCAGGCGTCGTATTCCGCGCCTTTATGCCCGAGCGCCAGGAGTTCTTCCAGCATGATGGTGACCTTGACGCCGTTGGGCGTGGCCAGCGAGTAAAGCTGCAGCGGATGTTTGCCAATCGGCAGTTCCTTGTCGTGCGTCGGCCCGGCGATGGGCCGGTTGATATTGGCGAAGCGTCCGCCATTCTCCTTGTTCCAGGTCCAGACCTTCGGCGGCTGGTATTCGTCCGTCATTTTATCTCTCCAAGGATGAGGGCCGCGCGGGCGGATGCCGGAGCCGCGTCACATGTATGCGGCCCGTGCCTCCAATCAAGCGCGGAATAAATTTCTATTCCGCGGCCACCCCGGCCGGCTCGATGAATTGCGACAGATATTTCTGCCGCTTCTTCAGGGCGTCGCGATAGAGAGCCTCGAATTCCGCCGGCGGAAACGAATGCGTCGACGGGCGCGCGACCAGAGCCTCGCCCCATGCCTTCAGGCGCGGGAATTTCTCGATATGTCCGAGCTTCCGGATCCGGTCGAGGAAGAAATAGCGCTGCAGAAACGGCGCATAGGCCGCATCAACCAGCGAATAGGCGGCGCCGTTGAAGAACGGCCCATCGCCCTGTTTCGCCAGCGCCTTTTCGAGGCGTTCGAACGGCTCGGGAATGCGCGCGGCCGTCTTGTCATGGGCGTCCTGCGTGTCGGCATAGGCAACCGCCGTCACCGTATTGGCGAAGGTCGGCAGATAGTCGGTCCAGGCGCGGTTGACGGCGCGCAGTTCCGGATCTTCGGGATGAAGCCGCGGTGCGATGGTCTCGTCGAGATATTCGGCGATGGCGTTCGATTCGAACAGCGAGACCCGATCGTCGACCCGCAACACCGGAACCTTGCGATGGGGTGAGATGGCGAGGAACCAGTCGGGACGATTGTCGGGCTCGATATGGGTGAAGTCGAAAGCGGTCTTCTTCTCGCGCAGGACGATGGCGGCGCGTTGCACCCACGGGCAGGTCTTGAAACTGACCAGCAGATATTTTGTCATGGTGACGTCCTCTATAGCGTTTTCCGATCCAGTCGGATCGGAAAGACGCGTCTAACTTCTTAAAGAGAGCATTTTCTTCACGCGAACCGATATCCACTTCGCTCGAAAATGCTCTCGCAGGCAAGCGAAATGGTCGGCCTGCGATCAAGTCAAGCTTATCGCCATGGGCCATGGATGCAACGGTGTTGTTTCGCGCGGATTGCGACATCATCCACGCCTTCTTGTTGCCCGAAGCGGCGCGATATAGTCAAGCCAGAACCGCCTTGCGAAGGTGAACAGATGACAGTGTCCGCTCCCGCTTCAACGCCTTACAGATATTCCGCCTTTGCTTCGGGCGCGCTGATCGCGCTCGGCATGTCGGCGACTTTCGCCCTGGCGCAGGACCAGCGCGGCAACAACGGCCCAGCGCCGGGCCAGGGGGATATCGTCGTCTCCACGGCGCGCATATGGGGCGGCAACCGCGACGGCGCCTATACATGCGATGAATGGAAGCAATATCTGTCCCGCATGTACAATCTCGCCGACAGCAAGCATGTCGGCTTCATCACCGCCGCCGACTTTGCGCGGGTCAAACGCGCCAGTCCAGTCTTCGCCAATGCCGATTTCGGCTTCTTCGATACGAGCGGCAAAGGCCGCATTTCGCGCAAGGATTTCATCGCGCAGCCAAGCCCGTTCTTCACCCGCTTCGATCCCAAAGCGTCCTGCCGTGTGACCGAGGCGGACATCCAGAAAGTGCTGGCGGCGGAAAAGCAGACGAAGACGCCGGACAGCGGGCGCGGCGGTGGCCGACGCGGCGGCGGGATGAATCGCGGCATGGACGGTATCGGTGGCGGCATGGGTGGTGGCATGGGCGGCCGCGGATTTGGCTCGGGCATGTGAGCACCACGAAAGATGCAGGGAGCGCGTTTTTCCCCTCGCCTCTTGCGTCAGGTGCGGTTCGGACAAATAATCAAACGCAGAAGATCGACACTCAATTCGTGGAGACTCTGCGATTCGCCGGCGAATTCCAAACATGCAGGCTCTGTTGGCATTCGAAGCAACGGCTCGATATGAAAGTATCAAGCGCGCTTCCAACGAGCTGGCTCTGACGGAAAGCGCGATTTCCCGACAGATTTCGATGCTTGAGAAAACGCTTGGCGTGAACCTCTTTCATCGGGTGAGGAAACGCCTCTCACTGACACGCGCGGGGCGGTCCTACGCCGCCAATATTTTCAAGATTCTCGAACAACTCGACCGCGATACGCTGAAAGTCATGTCGCTGGAAGGCGTCGGCGGCAATCTGGAGATTGCGTCGCTGCCAACGGTCGGAGCGTCATGGCTTATTCCGCGCCTGACCGGGTTTTATGAGCAGCACCCTGACATCACCATCAACGTGAGCGCCAGGACCAACAGGTTCCTTTTCGACGGCACGGATATCGATGGAGCCCTGAGCTTCGGCGAGGCCAATTGGGCGGGCGCCGTTTCAGAATTTCTGTTCGAGGAAGAACTGGTGCCCGTCGTCAGCCCGACACTCCTGACCGCGAGTGCGAAGAAGCAGCCGGAGCAGCTCATAAGACAGAGAATGCTGCATTTGAAAACGCGCCCCGCTGCCTGGCAGCTATGGTGCGAGGCAAACAGGCTGTCTGATTTCAACTTCATGAGCGGACCGAGATTCGAAATTCAATCGATGCTCATCAGCGCCGCATGTGCTGGGCAAGGCGTTGCGCTGCTCCCGGAATTTCTCATCGAATCGGAACTGGAGTCAGGCCTGCTGAAGATCCTGACCAAAAGCTCGATCCGGAGCGAGGGAGCCTATTATTTTTCCTATCCGGAAGCGCGCGCCAATGAGCCGCTTCTCGCGGTCTTTCGTGTCTGGCTGCAGAGCCAGGCCATTCAATTCAGGGATGCGAAGAAAAAATAGCTGCATCCAAAGATTATAACGCCGCCGCTTTTTCCAGCGAATCGAACATGGCGATGCGCCGCAGAAACGCCCGCGTATTCTCGCGGGACGAGAGGGCCGTGCTGATCTCATCCTTGAAAGCCTGGCGATCCTCGGGGGTCCTGGCTTCGAGATTGCGCTTGTTGCGGATGGTCCCGCTTTGAATCGCATCGAGCGTCACGGCCCTTCGCTGGCGATCGTATGCGTCGAGGGTTGACGGCGCGGCCGTGCCGTTGATCACCGGCCCCAGCAGCGTCGTCAGGTTGATGGCGTCATGGACGCCGCCATTCATGCCCATCCCACCCAACGGGTTGTTGATGTGCGCCGCATCTCCCGCCAGGAACGTCCGGCCCTGCCGGAAGCTGTCCGCGACCCGTTGATGGACGCGGTAGAGAGTGGTGTGGAATATGGGCGCCGTGCTGGCGGTGGGAAGTATGCTGGTCAGCATCTCGCGTGCGAAGGCTTCGCTTGTGACGGTCGCATCCGGCACGTCGGGCGAGATCGGAATCATGATGCGCCAGGCATCGAGGATTCGCAGATAGAAATGCCAGCGCGCCGGATCAGCCCAGTAGCTGACAGCGGTGACGTTCGGATGCTCCGCGGCAACATCCGCCGGCGTCGTGATGACGAGAAACCTTTCACTCCAGGTGAACCCTTCGAAGGGAATGTTCTGGGCACGCCGCACAATGCTGTTGGCGCCATCGGCGCCGATGAGCCACCTGCAGCGCAAATGCTCGTCGTGGTCGCCGACACGAACCTGCAGGACGACCTCGTCCTCATCCTGGGACAGGCCTGTCAGCTCGTGGCCGAAGCGAATGTCGTACAGCGGATTCGACGAGAGCAGCTCATGGATGATGCGGGTCAGCTTGAACTGCTCGGCCTGAAGCCGGTAGGGGTGGCGAGTCAGATCCGCAATATCACCGAAGTTGAACGTGCCGAGCTCCCCATCGATCGTCGATGAATATTGCACCTCGGGAGCTTTCAACCCTTGAGCAATCAGTGTCTCGGCAAAGCCGAGATCGTCCAGCATATCGAGTGTCGGCGGATGGAACGTCGAGGCGCGAGACTCCCGGCTCAGCTCGCTTCCAGCTTCCAGAATAACGACCGGAACGTTCTGTCGTATGAGATTTGCCGCCGCAACCATACCGACCGGTCCCGCGCCGGCGATTATCACGGGGAGAATCCTATCGGCCACCGTCAGTCTCCGCCAAAATTACTGCTGTTGTTCCTAAAGCTTTTCAAGAACAGGTAGGACGATTGCCGGCGCGGTATCAATTGATGAATATTGAACACAACTTGAATTCTTCTCAAGACTGAGAAGCGCGCACGATATTCATCCAGGTGGCCATCACGAGGCCTTCCCTTTGGCTGCGTTTTCGGCGGCAACCTCGTCGAGCCACTTCAGGGCGCGAACGACCGGATAGAGCGGAGCGGACGCGCCGAGGAGAGCAAGCAGCGCATGACGCATGTTCTCGATCGGGACATTGCACTCCAACATCCGCGCAGCGTGGATACGGAAAGGAATCTCATAGCCCATCAACGCAAAGCCGCCGATGATGACATATTCCCGCGTCTGGTAATCCAGCGGCCCTTCGCCGATATGAACGCGCATCTCCTTGAATGAGGCGGCAACCTCGGGAGCAAGCTGCTTGAGATAATCGGATGGGATCGGGTCTTCACTCATTGTTTGCTCCTTCACCAGGTTTGCATCAGGTTTGCAGGCCCCGCTTACGGCGCACGAATGCAAAGACCGCCGTTACGACAAGGATGTTGATGATCGTGGCAGTCAGGGCCAGGGCCGCGATCTCGGGAAAAGAACCGTTCTGCCAAAGATCAAGCAGCACCTGACCGATGACGGGATTGGAGGTTTTGGCCAGCAGGGCGGAGGCGGTGAGCTCGCCTGCCATCTGCACGAAAAGAATGACCCAGCCTGCCGCCAATCCGGGCAGCATGAGCGGCAGCATGACGCTGCGGAAGGCGCGGCCCGGCGCCGCCTTGAAGATAGCGGCGGCCTCCGTCAGTTCCTTGCCGACCTGCGCCACGGCGACGGAGGCCGAACGCATCGCCTGGGGCATGAAGATGACGAGATAGGCCAGCAGGAGGATGAGCCATGTCCCGCTGATATTCAGCCAGCCGCTGGAAAAGCTCAGAATGAAGCCGACGGCCACGACAACATGCGGGACACCGGCCGGGGCCGCCGTCACCGCCTGGATCAGGCGATTCACGCCGCTGCCGGACACCTGCGCGCTGCGCGAAAGCAGCGCGGCGATCAGCATTCCGAGCGTCCCTCCAACAGCGCCGAGCACGACGCTGTTGACGAGCGCCTTTCCGGCCAGCGAGGAGTTGAAGAAGATCGTCCGGTAATTGTCGAACCCGAGCGTATTGACGTTGATATTCGGGGTCCAGAAGGGCTGGAGCGAGACGAAGGCGAGACCAAGCAGAGGCAGGACGCCCGCCGTGACGATGAAGCTCAGAAGCAGGATACGAGCCAGCCACCGCCACACACCAAGGTGGACCCGTGCCGCGCGTTGCGCCTTGCCGCCGATCTGGGCGGACAGGTTTGCCGGCGCAAGCACCGTCTGCAACAGGAGCAGGACCTGAACGAGGACCGTCAGCAGGAGACCCAGCAGGATCGCGAGATCGACACGGGCCGGATAGGCATAGACGAGGCGATAGATCAGGACCGGAAGCATTTCGATCTTCGCGCCGGAGCCGATGATGACGGGAACCGAAAAGATCGCGAAGCCCATCATCATGACCAGCAGCAATCCCGCTAGCAGGGCCGGGCGGATGGCCGGCAAGGTGACGCGCCGGAATGTGGTGAAGGCATTGGCCTTGGCCATCCTCGAGGCTTCTTCGAGGCTCGGGTCGAGCGACTTCAACGCGGACGAAACAGGCAGGTAGACGTAGGGCGTCAGATAGAGGGCCATGATGGCGATCAGCCCGTAGATCGTATAGATATCGAGCGGCCCGCTGGTGATCTCGATCCCAAAACTGTTTGCGAGAGAGCGGAGCCCCACGTTCAAAAGCCCGGCGCGCGGCGCAAGCAACATGACCCAGCCGATGACGCCTGCAATCTGCGGCATCAGAAGCGGCATCAGGGGCAATATTTCGCCCATGCGGCCGGCGCCCGCGTCGGTCCGTTCGTTCAGCCAGGCCAGCAGTGTCCCGAACGTCATCGCCAGGGCCCCGGAGGCCGCGACGACGATGACCGTGTTCTGCAGCACCAGCCAGATATTCTCTCTGACGAGCGCCTCGATCAGCCCTTCCTTATGGACGGCGCTGTCCGGCCCGAAGACGGCCCATATCATCAAGCCGATCGGATAGACGATCAGCAGGACGATCGCCGCGGCGATCAGAACGGAAATGCCCCGGAGCGAGAATAAAGCACCGGACAGATCGCGGCACAGATCGCGGCTTGGAACCGCCGCGCCGGCAACGTCACTCATGGACGTCGTCCCGCGCGAATGTGACCGCGTGCCTGGCGTCCAAGGTGACCCACACGTCGCTGCCCTCGTCGAGAAGATCCGGCCTAGTGCTGCGAACGACCAGGCGCTGATCCTTGCCAAGCTGATCCTTGGCGGAAAGCGTATATTCGGTATAGACGCCGAGGAACGTCGCCAGTTCGATCCGGCCCTGAATGGGATTGACGGGCGGGCGGACCTTGGAGAACTGCAGATGTTCCGGCCGGATGACGATGCTGATCGCCTGACCTGCCGTCAGCCCGTCCGGCCTGACCTGCAGCAGACCGATGGACGTCTCCACCGTGGCGACATCCTTCTCCACCTTGGTAATGCGCCCTTCGATCACATTGGCCGCACCCGTGAAGCCGGCGACATAGAGCGAGGCGGGGCGTTCGTAGATCTCGCGCACGGAGCCGATCTGGGCAACCTTGCCGGACCGCATGACGGCGATGCGGTCGGCAAGCGCCAGCGCTTCGCTCTGATCATGAGTGACATAGACCGTGCTGAAGGCGAGCTTCTTCTGCAGGGCCGCCAATTCGCTCCGCAACTGCTCGCGCACCAGCGCATCGACATTGGACAGCGGCTCGTCGAACAGAATGGTTTCGTCGCGGCCGACGATGGCGCGGGCGAGCGACACGCGCTGTTGTTGTCCGCCCGACAATTGCGAGGGATAACGATCCGCATAAATATCGCAGTTGACCATGCGAAGGGCCGCCATCACCCTGCCCTCGATGTCCGCCTTCGGCACGCGGGCATTGATCAGCGGATAGGCGACATTCTGGAACACGGTCATATGCGGCCAGAGCGCATAGGACTGGAACACCATGCTGAGGCCGCGCCGCTCCGGCGGCACGTGTATTCCCCTGGAGGAGGAGTAGACGATCTTGCCGTCGATCTCGATCTCGCCGGCATCGGGAGATTCCAATCCGGCGATGCAGCGCAGCAGTGTCGTCTTCCCGCAACCGGAAGGGCCGAGCAGCACAAGCTTCTCGCCGGCGCCGATGCTGATCGAAACATCATCAAGTGCGAGGACTTGGCCACGGCTCGTGGAATACCGTTTGGTCAGACCAGACACACGGATATGACTGGACTTGTCTCCATCGCCGGCGGCGACATGCATTGGCATATAAGTGTGGTGGTAAGAGTCTTGGCCAGAACGCATCAAAGACCCAGGAGTGCGACAAGACGTGACCGCTCCGCCAGAGCCTGATCATATCTCGCCCGCTTGTGCTCCGGCGAGAGATGCAAAGCGCCGGCCACGTTGTTGCCGAGCGGTGAGGCCGCCCATTCGGCGCAATAGGCGGATTGCCCTTCCGGAGTGAGATGGAAATTTGCCAGAAGCCGCGCGGCATTCGGATGGGCCGCCTTGGCGCAAACAGCGATAAGGGACTCCTGGCCGCTATCAAGCGCCGGCGCGATGTCCGCAACCGGCGCGCCGCGCGCCAGCATCACCATGGTGGCCTGGTGCAAGCCAGGCGCGATGATGGCCCCGTCACCGGCGGCCAGCATCTGCAGGCCCGGCAGGATCGACGGCACGTATTTCGGCTGCTGCGCCTTCAGCGCCGCGAGATAGCTTTCACCATAGGCGTCGTAGACCATGTAGAGCCAATCGGCGACCTCGAGGTTGTTGCGGGGATCGCTGAGGAGGAGCCGCCCTTTCCATTTTGGATTGAGCAGATCCTTCCAGTCCTTCGGCCTGTCGGCCTCCTTCACAAGCTCGGTGTTGAAGATGATCGTATGCGGCGCGATCCCGATCGTGGCGAAATACTCGGCCTTCGCCTCCACGGGATAGGCTGCCGCTTGCGGCAAGTCGGACAAGGGAGCAAGCCAGCCTGCTTTGGCGGCATCCCGGAAAACGAACGGATCCGAGAGCTGGATCAGATCATTCGCATAATTGCCGGCCTGGTGCTCGGACATGAAGCGTTGCGCGAGTTGCGCGGTCGCAAGGCGCAGGATCTCCACCTTCACGCCCGGATACCGTTTCGAAAACGCATCGACGACGCGCTTGGAGATGTTCTCGTTGGCCGCGGCATAATAGACGACGCGGCCTTCTCCCTTGGCGGCCGCATAGAGAGCGTCCACCTGTTCGGCGGAGAGGGCATGGCCCGGGGCAACAAGAGCAGCGACGGCCGCGCCCCCGGAAAGTTGGAGAAGCCTTCGCCTGTCGATCGAATTCATGGCACTGTTCCCTTTGTTGTCACTGTTAATCAGCCCAGGGTTTATAGAGTTACGGCCGCTTCAAACCAAGATTTTCACGCAGCGTCCACCCCGTGTAGTCCTGGCGGAAAATTCCGCGGCGTTGAAGTTCAGGCACGACCTTGTCCACGAAGCGGTCGATGGTGCCCGGCAGATAGGGCGGAATGATCACGAAGCCGTCGGCAGCCTCCTGCTCGATCCATTCCTCCAGCGTGTCCGCGATCATCTTTGGCGTGCCCTTGAGAGTCCAGTGCCCGCGGGAGCCGGCGGCATGCTGGTAAAGCTGGCGGATTGTCAGGTTTTCCCGCTTGGCGAGTTCCGTCATGTTCTTGAGGCGGCCCTTGCCGGCATTCGACTCCGTCAATTCAGGCATGGGACCGTCGAGGTCATAGCCGGACAGGTCCACACCGCCCAGCAATTCGCGCAGCAGGGCCAGGCCCACCTCCGGCAGAATCAACTGCTGCATCTTGAGGAAGTCGGCTTCGGCTTCCTCGACGCTGTCTCCGATGAAAGGCACGACGCCCGGCATGATCTTCAACTGGTCCTTCTCTCGCCCGAACTTGGCCATTCGTCCTTTCAAGTCGGCGTAGAAGGCCTTGCCGTCCGACAAGGTCAATTGCTGCGTGAAGACGAGATCCGCCGTTTCCGCGGCGAGCTCCTTTCCAGGCTCGGAGGAGCCGGCCTGGGCGACGACAGGGTGGCCTTGCGGGCTGCGAAACACGTTGAGCGGTCCACGCACGGAGAAGCGCTCGCCCTTGTGGTTCAGCGGGTGCATCTTGGCCAGATCGAAATATTGGCCGCTTTGCTTGTCGAGAACCAGCGAGTCGTCTTCCCAGCTATCCCAGAGGCCGCGCACGATATGCGCCACTTCGACGGCGCGACCGTAGCGATCCGTGTGATCCATATGGGCGTCGCGTGAAAAATTATAGGCTTCCGCCTGGTTTGCCGAGGTGACCAGATTCCAGCCGGCTCGTCCGTCGCTCACATGATCGAGAGTCGCCATCTTGCGGGCGATATGGAACGGTTCATTGTAGGTGGACGTGATCGAGCCGACGAGGCCGATGTGTTTGGTGACCGGCGCCAAAGCCGAAAGAAGGCTGACCGGCTCCATCTGATAGAACGGCGACATCTTCGCCATCACTTCATAGTTGTGCGAGTGATGCATCGCCGCGCTGTCGGCGAGAAAGACAAGATCGAACTTCCCTCTTTCGGCGGTCTGCGTGATTTCAATGTAACGCGAGAGCTTCGAGGCAAGATCCGGTCGTGCGTCCGGATGACGCCAGGCGCCGATATGGAAGCCTACGGCATTGAGCAAAAGGCCCAGCTTCATGTCTTTCTTGCCGATCATTTGGCTCTCCTGTCTTGCTTTTTACCCACGTCGGAAATCAGTCCTGAAGAAACTGCGCGACGGCCGACGAAAAGAGGTCCGGCGCCTCGGTGATGGCGTTATGGCGCTGGCCAGGAAGCAGCTCGATGCGGGTGTTTGGCAGCCCCTCAGCCAGCAGTTGCGTGGCGTCGACATAACGCTGGGGACTGTCGCCACCGAGAAGCAACAGAATCTTGAACCGGCAGTCGCGAAATTTTTCCGGCTGGAAACGATAGGCGCGCACAGCCGCCAGCTCACGCGGCAAGGTCGCGGCAAGTTCAACACGCGCCTGCCAATCCGCTCCACCCTGGACGGCAGCGATGCTGGCCGGCGGCATTTTCAGAACATCCCGCATGAAGATGGTCACCGCCTCGTCGCGGCGACCCGCTTCGACCTCAGCCCCGATGGCCGCGATATTCGCCTCGTCGACAGGATCCGGCGCGTAGGGAGGAACCGGCACCGGCGGCTCGTACAAGACGATCCGTCGCAACTGCGGCAGCTCACGCGCGGCTTCCAGAGCGAGAATGGCTCCGAAAGAATGCGCGACGATCTCTTCGGCTTTCGATGCCTCCGCAACGGCTATGATATCCGCGATCTCATCCGACAAGGCATAGGCGGCCTGATCGCCGCTCGAGCCGCGACCACGACGATCCAGCATCCAATAGGCCTGATCGGCGGGCAATTTATCCAGGACCGGCGTCCACCGTTTCCGGCCGGAAGACGTCCCGTGGACGAGAAGCACCGGAGCGCCCTCGCCGACGACCTCCACGCCCAGTGAGACTCCCGATGGCGATGGCACCACCCGTTGGAGCGTTTGCATGGCACACCTTCCGCATGTTTGCCTGCCGCATGTTGCCTGCATGCCCCGCGACATGCATGCCCGTTGAATGGCAGCGGGTTGCGCAGCGCCGAGGCAATCTTAAAAAAAGTCAAAAAAATAGATCAAGGAGAGAGACGTCATGCAATTGAAATAATGGAACAAGGACTTGATTTAAAATCAAGACCGGAACGCATTCCTGCGCGCTAGTATAACTGTTCAACGCAACGATTGACGGTCTTGGCGCGGGTATGCCAACCCATGAGACGGTTCCGCTCCAGTCTTGTTGCATGGTCGATAGCCACGCTGTACGCGAACAGCTCCAGGGAGGTCTGGCATGACGCAGAATAATTTTCCCGATGCAGGTCCGCTCGTCGGTGTCGACTGGGTTATCGCCCAGATCGGAAAGCCGAATGTCGTTGTGCTGGATGCGAGCTTCGTTTTGCCGGGCGGTGCTGCACGTAACACGCCGCCCCAGTCGCTGCCTGGCGCCTGGCGCTTCGACCTGGATATCGTGAAGGATCCGGGCTCATCATTGCCGCATATGCTGCCGCCTCCGGATGTCTTTGCCGAGGCATGCGCGGCACGCGGCATCGGGCCGGAAACGCTGGTGGTTTGCTACGACGCGGAAGGTCTCGCGGGAGCCGCGCGCTGCTGGTGGACATTTCGAACGCACGGTCATGACAAGGTCCGCGTGCTCAATGGCGGGATCGATGCCTGGACGAAGGCCGGACAGGCCCTCGCTGCGGGAGCTTCTCGCACTCCCGCCGCGTCGGCCAGCACGGACCGCCCGGCGGCGCCGGCGCTTGCCCGTCCGTCGCTTGTCCGCAATGCCGAGGACGTGCTTGCGGGCCTGAAGTCAGGCCAGACGATCTTGGATGCGCGCTCGACCGGCCGGTTCCAGGGCTCCGAGCCGGAGCCACGGCCTGGCCTGCGTTCAGGCCACATGCCCGGTGCGAAATCGCTTCCCACAGGCAGCCTGCTCGATCCCAGCGGCCGGTGGTTACTGCCGAAACCGGATCTTGAGCAGCGCTTCGCCGGCCTGGGCGGGCCTGAAGCGGCGGCGATCGCCACGTGCGGCTCAGGCATGACGGCCAGTCTGATCGCGCTTGCCGCCGCCGTGCTCGGCAATGACAAGGTTGCGATCTACGATGGCTCCTGGACGGAGTGGGGCGGGCGCGACGAACTCCCTGTCGCTACTGGAGCCTGATGGAACCGGGGCAGAAGCTTTGGTTTCAGGCGTCAGCGGCTTTGCAAGACAACATTTGGCAAGACAACGTTTGGCAAGACAACATTTGGTTGTGCCGCCTGAAACTTAATTTCCTATGCGCCACCCCGCACCGCGATGCTTAGATGCGATGATGCGCATTCCGCGCTGATCGCGAGAGCATGATGCCAATTCCGGACGGACGTATCGACGTTCACGTCCATGCCCTGCCGCCGTTCTACATCGAGGCGGTGGAAGCCTCCGGCCACAAGGCCTCCGTCAGCGCCGGCTTTCCGCCATGGACGCCGCAGGACGCGCTGGCCTTCATGGAGCGCAACGGCATCGCCTTTTCGATCAACTCGATTTCGCCGCCCGGCGTCGCCTTCGGCGATGAAGCGAAAGCGCGCAATCTGGCGCGGCGCTGCAATGAGTATCTGGCAACGCTCGCCGCGCAATATCCGCAGCGCTTCGGCGGCCTTGGCATTTTGCCGATGCCTGACGTCACCGCATCGCTCACCGAAATCGATTATGCGCTCGATGTGCTGCATCTCGATGGCATCGTGCTCTTCGCCAGCTACGGCACGGCGTTTCTCGGCGATCCCGTGTTCGATCCGGTGCTGGAGCGGCTGAACGCGGCGAAAGCCACGATGTTTATCCATCCCAACAGCCATCCCGCAAGCCTGGCGCTCGGCATGCAGATCCCGACCTTCCTCGTCGAGTTCCCGCTCGCGACGACACGGGTCGTCGCCAACCTGATCTTCTCCGGCGCGCTGCAGCGTTTCCCCGACATCAAGTTCATCCTCGCCCATAACGGCGGCGCGATCCCGTTCCTGAGCTGGCGCTTCGCCATGGCGCCGCTGATCGATGCGCGCTTCAAGGACTTCACCCAGGAGAGTGTGCTGGCGGCATTGCGCGGCTTCTACTTTGAATCGGCGCAAGCGGCGGGGCCGGCGCCAATGGCGGCGCTTGCCGAAGTTTCCGACAGCAGCCGCTGGCTGTTTGGCTCCGACTGGCCTTATTGTCCCCAGAGCGTCACCCAGGCGGGCGAGGCGTCGCTTGCCGCAGGCGGTCTCGCGCCGGAGCTTTTCCGGCAGAATGCCCTCGACCTGTTTCCGCGCCTCAGAGCCGAACGATAAGGATCAAAATGACCGCAACATTCGTCCGCAGCGCCAGACATATCGCAGCCTCGCTTCTGCTCGCGGCAAGCATTGGCCTTTGCCTGGCCGGCAGTGCTTCCGCACAGGAGTGGCCGACGCGGACGGTCAATATCGTCGTGCCGCTTGGCGCGGGCGGCGGTGCCGATATCGTCGGGCGCATTCTCGCTGCCAATCTTGGTCCTGTGCTGGGACAGAGCGTCACCATCGAGAACGTCACCGGCGCCGGCGGCATGGTCGGCTCCGCCAGGGTCGCGAGGGCCGCGCCGGATGGTTATCAGGTGCTGCTCGGCACTGTCGGCACGCATGCGCAGAACCAGACGCTTTACAAGGCGCCGCTGTATGATTCTCGGACCGACTTCGAGCCGGTGGCGCTGGTGGTCGATGTGCCGATCGTGCTGGTGACAACCAACAGCATGCCGGTGAAGACCTTGCAGGAATTCATCGCCTACACCAAGGCCAACCAGGCGAAGCTGCAATATGCCTCGCCGGGGGCAGGCTCGTCGAACCATCTCGCCTGCGTCTTCCTCAACGCCGCCATCGGCGTCGACGTCACCCATGTGCCCTATCGTGGCGCGTCCGATCTGTTCCAGGACCTCATCGCCGGACGGGTCGATTACTTCTGTCCGACCAGCACGGCCGCCCTGCCCTTCACCGAAGAATCGAAACAGTTGCGGGCGATCTCGATCCTCGGCGGCGAACGCCTGAAGGTGATGCCCGCCGTGCCTTCCGCCGCCGAGCAGGGGCTGCCGAATTTCGAGGCCGGCACATGGTTCGCGCTGTTCCTGCCGAAGGGTACGCCGGCGACAATCGTCAACAAGCTGAACGCGGCCACCGTCAAAGTGCTGGAGAGCGACGACGCGCGCAAGCGGCTGGAGGCCATCGGCGCTATTGTCGTCGCCAGGGAGCGGATGACGCCGGACTACCTCAAGCGCTTCGTCGCTGATGAAGTAGAAAAGTGGAAAGGCCCGATCGAGCGCACGGGCGTCAGCATCAGCCAGTAGGCGCGATTCAGGAATAAGCCGCAGCCAGCCAATGGCGTCATGCCCGCGCTTGTCGCGGGTATCCACGCGGCGACGCTGTCTAAGCCTTTCAGAATGCGCCGCGACCTCTTCTGAAGCCCCATAGCGCACCACGGCGTGGGTGCCCGCAACAAGTGCGGGCATGACGGCGAGGAAGCTGCCAAATTCATTACGTCTTCTTGACAGTGTGCTGTCATATTGCTTAAATCGCCTCATCAAAATGAAAAATATCCCTTGGGGGGAAACGGATGGCGATTGAAGATCCTGCCAATCTCATGATGAAGGCCGCCACCCGCGTGCCGGCGCCGATGATCGATCGATCCTTCACCTTGCATATGAAGGGTGACTGGGGCCGCGCCAACCTGCATCGGGCTTTGGGCTGCCTTGGCTATGAGTTGATGCGGCTGTCAGGCCCGCATACGCGTTTTGCCATCTGGAACGGCAACGGCCAGCTCGACAACCTTCAGGCTGTCGGACGCGGCGAGGTCGATGTGGCGCTGGTGGTGCCGGAGCCCTTCGTCAAGATGGCCGCCGATGGCCGCGGCCCCTGCGCCGGAGAGCCGTTTCCGAATGTGCGCGCGCTGGGGTTCGTGCCGCAAAACGATCGCCTGGTGTTCGCCATCCGCAAGGAATTCGGCATCCGCACGATCGCCGATCTCATTGCCAAAAAGCCGAAGCTGCGCGTCACCATGAGCCCAGACGATGGCATCAGCCTCATCGGCATGGGCGGCAAGTATCTGCTCGAGGCGAGCGGCCTCTCGCGCGAGAAGATTCTGGAATGGGGCGGCACCATCATCGACCATGGCGAGCCTCGCGCCTGCACCCGCGAAATGCTCGACGGCAGCGCCGACGCGATCATCACCGAGGCGGTGATGACGAGCTATTGGCACGAAATGGCCGACAAGATTGATCTCGACTTCATCCAGATCGAAGCCCACGCCAGCGCGAAACTGTTGCAGGAACTGGGCTGGCGCACCTCGACCCTGCCGAAAGGCTATGCCCGCGGCATCAATGAAGAGCTGAGGTGTCTCGACTTCTCGCACTTCCTGCTGACGACGACGACCGCGCTTCCCGACGACATCGCCTATGCGCTGGCCTGGTGCCTGGTGGAGCGCTGGAACACGATCGAGATGCAATATCGCCATCTGCGGCCGGAGCGCAGCCCGATCTCCTATCCGCTCGATCCCAGAGCCGTGTGTCGAACAGACGTTGCCCTGCATCCGGGCGCCGAGCGCTACTATCGGGACGCCGGCCACCTGTAACCACGAAAAGCCAAGGGAGGAAACCATGCGTGCGCTTGTCTTGCGGAAGTTCACCCGGCATCTCGTCGTGACGCTGGCCCTCATGGGCGCCGGCATCGGTGTCGCGGCGGCGCAGGATTATCCGAACCGCCCCATCCGCGTCATCACCAGCATCGGCGCCGGCGGCACATGGGATATTTTCGTGCGCCGACTCAGCGAGGAGGTTACCAAGACTTGGGGACATCCCTTCGTGATCGAGTCGAAACCGGGCGGCGCCTGGATGATTTCGGGACGTACCTGCGCGAGTGCGGATCCGGATGGCTATACACTGTGCGCGCTGTCGGGCGAGACGCTGATCCACCCGGAATTCCTCAACAAGAGCGTACCCTACGACACGCAGACCGCTTTCGCGCCGATCGTGAATTTCTTCTTCACCACGCAGATCCTGGTGGTGAACGCCTCGCTCAAGGCGCAGACCTATGGCGATCTCGCCAAAGTGGCGCGGGCGCAGCCGAAGTCCCTCGCCTTCGTGGGGCCGGGCCTGTCCAACAAGCTGTTCCTCGATCGCTTCAACCGCGAGTTCAGCACCGACATCGTCTATGTGCCGTTCCGGGGCGGCGGCGATGCGCTCAACAACATGCTGCAGGGCTCGATCCAGATGGCGCTCTTCGGCCTCACCAATTTCGTGCCCTATCTGCGCGACGGCAGCATGGTCGGCCTGGCGGTAGACGGCGATGAGCGTTCAGGCATGTTCCCCAACGTGCCGACGGCGCGCGAGGTCGGCTATGAAGGGCCGCTGGTGCGCAATTACCTCGGCATGGTGGCCCCGGCTGGAACGCCGAAGCCGATCATCGACAAGGTGAATGCGGAGCTCGTGCGCATCATCCGCAATCCGGATTTCGCCAAGCGCTTCATGATCGATATGGGTCTCGAGCCCATCGCCGACACACCGGAACACTTCGCCGCCTTCCTCAAAAGCGACCGCGAACAATTTCAGCAGGTCATCAGGGAAACCGGCGTCGAGCCGCAATGATTGCCTGACACCAACTCTGGAACCAACACCATGGCGCGCAAGAACCGAAGCGATATTTATGCCGAGGCCATCCACAGCGGCCCCTATGACGAGTATCCGCTGCTCGAACTCGGCATCGAGCCGCAGTTGCATCTCAGCCGCAACGATCATACCCAGCCGTTCTATCTGATCTGTGAACAGGACACGATGCTCGCGCAGATGTCTGGCGAGGCGCGCATCGAGTTCAAGAATGCGTCGGTCAACTTTTTCGATGCGGTGCTGGGCGACTTCGTCTACGTCCCCGGTGGCACCGCGCATCGCATCGTTCCGAAGACGTCATCGATCCATGTACGCTACAAGCCCGAATATCCGGGTCTCGAAGCCGTGGCCTGGTATAGCGAGGCGACCGGCAAAGAGCTGAGCAGGATCACCTGGGATTGCGTCGATGAGGCACCGCAGGATGCCTATCTGCGCGCCTGCATGGCCTTCAACGCCGATCCAACCATGCGCACCTGCAAGGACACGAGCGCGGTTCTGCCGCCCATCGATCTCAGCCCCTATCGCTGGAGCGAGATCGCCGCAAAGGTTCGCGCCGCGGAAGCCGATGAAGGCGATCGGGCGGCGCGGCAGAGCGCGCGCACGGCGCAGCGCAGCGCGAACCTGCGCTTCCGGCCGCCGCCGACGAAGACCGAGCCGCTTCGCGTGAATGTCTATGAATTCGCTCGGAGCGCCACCAGCAGCCTCAACCCGATTTTTCCCTATCTTGGGCCAGGCTGCATGGTGCCCTGCACCACCATGCACGATCCGGGACAGCGTGGCCCCATGGGCTATTTCCTGCATGAGAATACGGTTCAGGAGGTCAACGTCTGCTTCGGCGCGCGCAGCACGTTCCGCCGTTCCGGCGCGGTCTTTGTCGGCCCCAAGCACCACGGCGTCGGCCGCAAGGCGGAACAGCCGCATGCGCATACCCATAGCCATGGCGTCGGCGAAAAGCCCAGCAATGCCGACCGCGCCGATATGATCTCGATTTCAGTGATCACCCAGCGCCAGGCCGTCGGCATCCCCCAGAAGGAGGCTTTCTCGCTTGTCTGCGAGAAATGCGACACGCTGCTGATGCGCCACGATTACGACGCGCACGTCTTTCCCGACGCGATCGAAGGTGCATGGTCAAGCGACAGCCTCGGCCTGCCGACCTTGTCGCAGGACGCCGATGCGGCCGAGCGGTTCAATGCCGATTCGACGCTGCGCACCTGCAAGTCCTGCGGGCATTTGAATCCGCCGTTTCCCATCGACTATTGGGGCTGGCAGCAATACCGGCGGCGCACGCACATTATGGTCGCGGTGCGCAACTTCATGGCAGAGGCGGCGGAGCCTGCCGCCGTGGCTGCAGAGTCTGTCAAGGCATCATCGAGCGAGGCCAAAGCAAACGCGCGATCGGCCGCGGCAGAGCTGAACTGGCATTTTGCCGCGGACAACAGTGCGCTATCGGAAGGCGGCGCGCTCGACGTGACGATCGACGGCCGCGTTTACGCGCTTTACAGGCACAACGGTGCTGTCTACGCCACCGATGGCATCTGCACGCATGCCTATGCGCGGCTGGCGCACGGCTATCTCGAGGACACGGTGATCGAATGTCCTTATCACGGCGGCAGTTTCGACATCCGCAACGGCAAGGCGCTCAGTGCGCCGTGCCAGATCGACCTGGCGACGTTCCAGGTGGAGGTGCGCGGTAAGGGGATTTATATCGGTTTGCCGATGCGGGTGTTGGCGGCTGAGTAACTCACCCTCATCCGACCCTTGCTGCGCAAGGGCCACTTCTCCCGCCCTGCGGGAGAAGGAAGACGCGCCGTTAAACAGCCAGCCGCGCCTGCCTCGTTGCGTCCGTGTCCTTCGTCTGGTCGAAACCATAGGTCAGCGGATGCACGTGCTTGCACTGCGGGCACGAGCGCATGCCGTCGTCGGCGTTGAAACGGCTGACGCCGTCTTCCGCGGCATTGAGGAAGGTTTGAAATCCCTCCGCGGCAACATCGATCGTCGCTTCACCAAACAACACGCCGCAGTTCGGGCACACCCAGCCGTAGCTGACTTCGCCCGGGCGTGCCTCCGAACCGCCGATGCAGAGCGTGTAATAGCGGCCGTTCTCTCCCGGCGCATCAAGCCAGACGGTATCGACATCGGCGCGCATCCAGTAGCCGAAGAGATGGCGGATTTCGAACCATGTTCCGCGCGTCACCGGATGCAGGATGGCGCGGCCTGAACTGATCGGCACGGGCAGAACACGCTGGCCGACAAGTTCGTGCAGCAGATAGGGCGAGGCATTCTTGTCGAGATTGCCGGACCAGATGGCGTAGTCGCCTTGCAGCGGCCAGCCCGCCGAGCCCTCGACCATGGAGCGGGTATAGGACAGAAGCGGGCCGCCGCTCTGCGCCAGTTGCAGGCTCACCATTGCTTGCGCGCCTCGCGCGTCTCCGGCGTGTCGGTGCTGACGAAGCCGGAATAGGCCAGCGGATTGACGTGGCCGCAGTTCCAGCAGGTGCGTTTATGGATGTCGGCATTGTAGTCTCGCACAGCCGCCAGTTCCCAGCGCCAGAAGCCGCGAAAGCCCTCGCGCCCGGTGACATATTCGCTCATATGCAGGAGCGAGGTACATTCCTCGCAATACCAGGCGGCGCGGTCGGTCTCTTCGCCGGTCGGGCGGCCCATGATGATGACGATGTGATCGGGGTCTCCGTTGACGCCCGGCACAGGAATGATGACTTCATCCTTGTCGTTGATGTGCCAGTAGCCGAAGACGAATTGCGTATGATGCGGCGTGCCGGCGCAGGTGATATGGGCGACATAAGGTATGCGCGGCACCTGCACGATGCCCTTCGGACCGATCTCGAAATTCTTGCGCTCCTTGATCAGCTCTATCGCCTGATGGGCAGTGCCGATCTCTTCGCGCTTGGCGTGAGCGACCTGGCGAATGCCATAGACATTGTCGCCGACCGGCAGAAAGCCCTGCATTTTCTTGATGACCTTGTCGGTCAAAAAGTCCCAGTCGTCGTGGATCTTCTCAATCGGTTCATCGACATAGATGTTCGTGTACATGCCGAAACCTCCCGTCGTGCAGGCCCTCATGGCCTTGCGGGAAATCCGCCTGCCGCGCATCCCCGTAAAAATGAGTTTGCCATTCTGACAGGAACATGTCAATTTTCCCGTGCATGAAAATATGTGGAGGGAAGCGCAGGATGAGCTGGACGATGATTTGCCGCTCGGATGAGGTGCTGGCGGGCAGTATCAAGCGCAAGCGTTTGCCCAATGGCGACCCTGTCGCCGTGGCGCGTCTGCAAGATGAGCGTCTCGTCGCTTTTCATAATGAGTGTCCGCATTTTAGAGGCCCGCTTGGCGTCGGCGCTCTGCACGGCACGGAGATTGTCTGTCCGTGGCATTTCTTTCGTTTCGACCTGATCACGGGGAAGGCGGCCGGTCTGGGCGAAAGCGTGATGAAGCTGAAGCTTTATGAGGTGCGCGAGCAGGACGGCGAAGTCGCCGTCGCATGCGACTGAGAATCGGCAAAGATATGGTTTCGGGAGGGAAACTATGGGTTTGAGACAATTGACGATGGCGGCGTTCGCCGTATGTCTTGCGAGCGTAACGGTTGCATTTCCGGTTGCGGCGCAAACGCCGATCAAGATCGGCGTGCTGCATCCATTCACCGGACCGCTGGCCCTGATCGGGACTGAATCAACCGACGGCTTCACACTTTACTTCGAGCAGATCAGCAACAAGGTCGCGGGCCGACCGGTGACGATCCTGAAGGAAGACGATGCGGCCAATCCGTCGCAGGGACTGGAACGCACGCGCCGCCTGGTGGAACGCGAGCAGATCCATCTGCTCAGCGGCATCACCAGCAGCGCTGTCGCCTATGCGCTGCGCACTTATGTCGATCAACGCCAGGTTCCGCTCGTCATCATGGGCTCCGCCGGCGCCAACGATCTCACCGACAAGCAGGCAAGCCCGTATATTTTCCGCACCAGCTTCAGCAATCGCCAGCTTGGCGCGCCGATCGGGCAATATGCGTGCAACAAGCTCGGCCTGAAGAAGATCGTCGTCATGGCCAGTGATTTCGTCACCGGCTATGAGCAGTCCGCCGCGTTCGGCGAGCAATATGGCAAGGCCGGCTGCACGGTGGTGAAGTCGATCATGGTGCCGCTCGGCACATCCGACTTCACGCCGTTCCTGAGCCAGGTCGCGTCGCTGGGCGCCGACGGCGTGTGGGCGATGTTTTTTGCCGCCGACGCCATCGCCTTCGTCAAGCAATATGATGCTCTGGGGCTGAAGGGAAAGCTGCCGCTGATCGGCCCGTCCGGCCTGATCGATCCGGCGCTGCTCAACGCGATGGGCGCCTCCGCCGTCGGCGCCATGGGGCCGATCTATTACACGGACAGCCTCGACTTTCCCGAGAACAAGGCCTTCGTGCAATCGTTCAAGACGCGCTACGGCCGCGAGCCGGGCGCGACCGCCGCTTCGGGCTATATCGCCGCCATGGCGATCGCCAAGGCCATTGAGGCGATCAACGGCAAGGTCGAAGACAAGCCGGCGCTGCTCGCCGCCCTGCGTCAGGTGCAATTGAAGACGCCGATGGGCGCTTTCCAGTTCGACGCCAAACAGAATGTCGTGCTCGATTTCTATCTCGGCAAGGTCGCGGCGGGCGGCAGCGGCTACTCCTTGCAGGTGGTTGAGCCGCTGGAAAAGGCGGTCGATCAATATGGCATGGCGCGCTGAAACATGACACTGCAACTGGTCAATGGGATTGCCTACGGCAATCTCCTGTTCCTGATCGCGGCCGGCTTCACGCTGATCTTCGGCATTCTGCGCGTCATCAACATGGCGCATGGATCGCTGTACCTGCTCGGCGCCCATACCGCGATCTCGACCGCGACCGTGACGCACAGCGTCTGGGCCGGGATCATCGCCGGTGCGCTCGCCGCGGCGGTGCTCGGCGCCTTGATCGAACGCACCCTGCTCTATCGCATCCAGGGCAATTATCTGGCGCAGGTGATCGTCACCATCGGCGTGCTGATGATCGTCGGCGATCTCTGCCAGGTCTATTGGGGCGGTACGCCGCGCATCTACACCTTGCCGGAGAGTTTGCGCGCTTCGGTTCCGCTGGGCGATCTGCGCTATCCGGTCGACCGGCTCATGCTCGTCGCCATCGGCCCGGCGATCGCAGTCGCGCTCTGGTTCCTGATCGAGCGAACGGCGATCGGCGCCAAGGTCCGCGCCGCCGTCGATGACGAAGAGATCGCCCAGGCGATCGGCATCAGCGTGCCCCGCCTGCGCGTGCTGGTGTTCGCGCTCGGCGGCCTGCTCGCCGGCCTCGCCGGCGCGCTCGGCTCCACCTTCATCGGCGCCAAGGCGGGCATCGATCTCGACATCATCCTGCTGGCGCTGGTGATCGTCGTGATCGGCGGGCCGGGCAGCCTGGTCGGCTCCTATGTGGCGGCGCTCGTGGTCGGCCTGATCGATTCGATCGGCAAGAGCGTATGGCCGGAAGCCTCGATGTTCCTTTTGTTCGCGCCGATGCTGGCGGTGCTGATCGTGCGGCCGCACGGCTTGTTCGGCAGGCCGCCGGGGCCAGCGACCGCGGCGCGGCAGTTCAAGCCGATCCAGATTCCGGTTCCGACCTGGGTGTGGTCCCTCATTGATGTCCTGCGGCGCGGCGCGACCCACATCTCATGGCCTGTCGCCGCGGTGATCGCGCTCCTCGCCGGCATTGCCGTTCCGGCGTTCGGATCGGGCTTCCTCGTCACCGTCGTGGTGCTGATGCTGATCTGGTCGATGTTCGCCATCGGCCTCAATATCATGCTCGGCTATGGCGGCATGCCGTCGCTAGGGCATGCGTTGTTCTTCGGCGCCGGCGCCTATGCCATGGCCTGGTCCGGCTTTGCCGGCCTGAGCGCCTATCTCGGCCTTGTCGCCGCCATCGCCTGCGCCTGCGGCGCGGCGCTTTTCCTCGCCGCCGTGGCGCTGCGCGCGCGCGACGCGCAATTGCTGCTCGTCACCCTGGCTGTCGCCCAGGTGGTATGGGGGCTGGTGTTCAAATGGCGCTCGGTGACCGGCGGCGACGACGGGTTGATCCATCCGCAGGCATTTCCGCTCATCTGGAGCAGTCTGTCGCCATCGACCAGTCTTTACGTGCACGTCGCCGTGGCCTTCGCGCTTGCGCTGCTGGCCTATGCCTGGTTCGCCAGGTCGAACTTCCGGCTGCTCTTGACCGGCGTGCGCGGCAACGAGCCGCGCCTGCTGGCGCTCGGCTACAATGTCGATCTGCTGCGCCTCAAAGCCATTCTGCTGTCGAGCGCCTTCTCCGGGTTCGCCGGGGCGCTTGCTGCCGTCTATTCGGGCTTTGCGGCGCCCGAGCTGTTCGGCGTGCATACGTCGGCGCGAGTGCTGATCATGGTGGTGATCGGCATGGCGGGCACGTTCTTTGGGCCGATCATCGGCGCCGTCAGCGTCATCGGCATGGAAGAAGTGGTCTCGAGCTGGACCGAGCGCTCGAACACGCTGCTCGGCGCGCTTTACATCATCGTGGCGCTGTTCGCCTTCGGCGGCATCCGGTTCGTGCGGCGGCGCGTCGCGGCGCGCCGACCGGCCTCTCTCGCGCCGGTGGTCTCGCCATGAGCGATGTATTGAGCGCCGCGTCCGGAGCTGCCATCACGGTGAAAGGCCTGACAAAGGCCTTCGGGTCGATCGAGGTCATTCGCGGCATCGATATCTCCTTCCTGCACCGCGAACGGCATCTGATCATCGGCCCCAATGGCGCCGGCAAGACGACCTTCTTCAACCTGCTCAACGGCCAGTATGCGCCGAGCGCCGGTCGCATCGAATTTCTGGATGCGGACGTCACCCATATGCCGGTGCGGCAGAGGGCTCTGCTGGGTCTTGGGCGTACGTTCCAGATCGCCAGCCTGTTTCTGGACCTGAGCGTGCGCGACAATCTCGACATCGCCGCCGGCGCGCCACAGGTGGCGGTCCGCAGCGGCAGATCGAGCGAGGAGACCGTGGACAGCGCCTTGCGCTTCTGCGGCCTCGACGGCGACAGCGCCGTGCGGCATCTCTCCTACGGCGAGCAGCGCCGGCTGGAAATCGCCATGGGCCTGGCGAGCGCGCCGAAACTGCTGCTGCTCGACGAGCCGATGGCCGGCCTCACTCAGATCGAACGCGGCCTGGTTGCCGAGCGCATCGTCGAGCTCAGCGCGTCCACGGACATCGTGCTGATCGAACATGATCTCGAAGTCGCCCTGAAGCTGGCCGACCGGCTGACAGTTCTGCATCTCGGCCAGGTGGTCGCCCATGGCGCGGTGGATGCGGTGATGAACGATCCCTTCGTGCGCAAGATTTATCTGGGATGACCGGCATGAGCGATCTCACCGTGACCGGTCTCGACGTCACCTTGAACGGTGCGCATATCGTCCAGGACGCTTCGCTGCATGTTGCGCAGGGACGCAGCGTCGCCGTCCTCGGTCCGAACGGCGCCGGCAAGACCACTCTGGTTCGCGCCCTGATGGGGCTTGGCGCCGGCGTCGCGACGGGCCGGATCGCGATGGGTGCGACCGATCTCATCGACCGGCCGGCCTGGGAGCGGGTCGACAGCGGCCTTGCCTATGTGCCGCAATCGCGGCGCATATTCCCGTCGCTGACGGTTGACGAACATCTCACCGTCGCCGCGCGCAACGGCAGCGGGGACCATCGCTGGAGCCGCGCGGACATCTTCGCGCTGTTTCCCAATCTCGAGACGCGGCGCGCCGTGCGCGGCGGGCTGTCGGGCGGCGAGCAGCAGATGCTGGCGATCGCCCGCGCGCTCGTCAGCAATCCGCGCCTGATCATTCTCGACGAGCCGACGGAGGGCCTGTCGCCGGCCATGGTGCGGCGGGTGATGGAGGTGCTGCAGGAATTGAAGCGCAGGGGCATCGGCATTCTGCTGATCGAGCAGGATCACCGGTTCGCGGCCGAGATCGCCGATGAAATTTATGTCTTGCAGGCCGGGCGGATCGTGTTTCACGGTGATGCTGCAGATGAAACGGAAATCAGACAGGCTGTGGAAGCCACGTTTGGTTTTGGCAGCAGGAACGACAAGCACAGATGAGCAGGACTTCGAGAAAGATTCTAAACGGCCAGCCTTCCGCACCGGCCGCTCCCCGGAGCGAGCGCGGCATTGCCTATACCAACCTGTTGTTCGAGGTATTTCGCATCAATCATCGCATCAATGCCTGGGGTGACCGCTTCTCGGCGGATAGCGGACTCACCAGCGCCCGCTGGCGGGTGCTGGGCTCAACCTTGCCCGAACCGAAACAGGTGGCCCAGATCGCCAGGGAACGGGGCTTGACGCGCCAGTCGGTGCAACAGGTGGCTAATTCGCTGGTGGCCGAAGGGCTCGCCAGGTTCAAGGACAACGCGCGGCACAAAAGTTCCAAATTGCTGGAGCCGACGGCGCTCGGCCGCAAAACCATCCTGCAGCTCAACGACCGCCAGGCCGCCTTCGCCGACATCCTCTCGGAGGGTTGCACCGCTGCCGAACTGAGAGCGGCGACGAAGCTGTTGGCGAAATTGGCGGCCCAGCTCGAGGACGAATCATGATTCTGATTCAGGAGTCATGGGGAACACCCTCATCCGACCCTTGCTGCGCAAGGGCCACCTTCTCCCGCTAAAGCGGGCGCAGGAAACGCGAGGGTCGGATGAGGGCTGGTTTCCATGCCGACCAAGGAGTGACTTATGCAGAACATCAGCACGCCGCGCTTTTCGCTCGCTGAGCGCGACCGGCGCTGGGCGCGGGTTCGCGAGCTGATGGCGCATGACGGCATCGATGCGATCGTGGCCGTTCCTCACACGGGGCACCACGATCACTTCTCGGCCTATTCGCGCTATCTGACCGGGCTTGGCGGCTATTCGCTCGAAGTCGGCGCCGTGTTTCCGCTGACCGGCAACGTGACAGCCATTGTCGTGCCCGATGTGGCCATCGAAAGATGGCGCGCCCAGCAGGATTGGGTCGCCGACATCAGAACCCATGGCCGCGCCTTCGGCGACGGCATGATCGCCCGCCTGAAGGAGTTGAAGCTCGATCGCGCACGCATCGGTCTCGCCGGGCTGACGGGCGTGCCGCGCTTTGCCGACGGCATCGTCCCGCATGTGTTCTACGAGAAGCTGAGGCAGGCATTTCCCAACGCCCAACTCTGCGACTGCACCCATCTGCTCGACCTCGCCCGTTACACCAAAGGGACCGAGGAGATCGAATTCCTGCGCGGCAGCGTCGCCTATGCGGAAGCCGCTATCGATGCCCTGCGGGCGGCGGCCAGGATCGGCGTCACCGAGAACGAAGCCTATGCCGCCATGCTGGCCGCGATGATCGCGCGCGGCAGCGAGGTGCCGGCGATGATCATGTGGTCGGTCGGACAATCGGATACGCTCGTCTCGGCCGGGCTTCCGTCAGCCCGGCGCTTCGAGCGCGGCGACATCATCCGCGTCGAGGTGGAGGGCCGCTATGCCGGCTATTGCGGACAGGTGACGCAGATGGCGGTGCTGGGGCCTGTTCCCGCCGTCTATCGCGACATGTGGAAAATCCAGCAGGAGGCGGTCGCGCTGTGCAGCGAACTGGCGCGGCCGGGCATCACGCTCGGCGAATTGGCGATGCGGACCGAGGCGATCGCCAGGGGCACGCCCTGCCGCATCCGTTTCCTGATGCACGGGCGCGGGCTCGGCGATGATGCGCCGATCTATGTCTTTTCTGCCGAGGATCAGATCAAACGATGGCCGCTGGAGGAAAACGCCTCCTTCATCATCAAGCCGATGGTGCAGCGCGACGGCTATACGGATATCGTCGCGGGCGATTCCGTAGTCATCACGCCGATGGGCGCCAAGCGGCTGGGAACAATCGAGCCGGCCTTTCTCGATCTCTGAAGGGGGCGCTGCTCACTGCCAGTGCGACATCGGCAGGCCTGCGACCGGGCTTTGAAATAACGGGATGGTCGTGCTGCGCAGGCCGCCCAGATAGACCGTCGACAGATCGGCGCCGCCGAAGGTGACGCTGGCGAGCCAGGTGCACAGCGGGCCGCCGGTCTGCATCAGCAGATCGAACGGCACCGGCCCGCCGCTGGCAAACGCTGTCTCGAACCGCGCGGTGGCCTCCGCATCGCCATCATCGAGCAGTTCCAGCAGGTCACCCTGCGGGGTGATCGCCACCAGCCGATCGGCGAAGATCATCGTCGCCCAGAGATTGCCGTAGGCATCGAAGGCGATGCCGTCGATGACGCCGGCTCCAAGGCTCGCGGGACCATAGACCTCGCGGTCGCTAAGCGAACCGTCCGGCTGCACGCGTAGACGGGTGACGCGCTTGCCCGTGGTCTCGGCGACGTAAAGCCATTCCTCCCTGGCGTCGAGCCTGACCTCGTTGGTGAAGCGAAAGCCGTCGGCGACGATGCGCGGACCTTTGTCGTCGAGGAGGACGATGTATCCATCCGCCAGCGCCTGACTGATGGCATCGCTCCAGGGATTCACCATGGTCGAGACAGTGATCCAGATTCGGTCCTTGCGATCGCGAAGAACGAAGTTGACCTTGCCGAGGGGCTTTCCGTCGATGCTGTCCATCAGCACTTGCGTGGCGCCGCCGCGGGTCATGCGTTCAAGCCGATCGGTGCCGAAATTCGAGATCAGCAGATCGCCGTTGGCGGCGAAGGCGAGTCCGTTGGGCAAGGTGCCGGTGAGCAGGCTGCTTGCGGCGTCGGTCGCGACGTTGAAATGTGGATCGGCCGTCTGCACGACAAGCTGCTGGCTGCCGTCGGCTGCGATCCGCATCACGCCGCCGCGTGCATCCGCAGCCCAGAGCGTGCCGTCGCGCTCGGCAAGGATGCATTCGGGCCGCTGCAGGTCATGGCCGATACGGCTAACGTGCGCTCTATCGACAGTAAACCCCGTCAGCGGATTGGGTCCGGGCGCGTGACGGACGAGAGTCATGCCATGCGCCCGAAGCGACCGGCGACCCAGTCGGCGATATAGCTGCGCACCGGCTCCATATTGTCGGCGCTGACATGCTCGATGCCGCCTTCGCGCGCGGTGAAGAACTTCAGCTCGCGATCGGCGCTGTTGACCGCCTGATCATAGCTCTGATGAGCATATTCGATCGGAATCTGCCGGTCGCCCGCGCCGTGCACCACCAGGAACGGCACGGTCATATGCTGCATATGGCCGTTGAGCGTCACCTGCGGCATCAATGCCATAAAGTCGTCGCGCGTCTCCTTGCCCCAAACCCACATGACATGGTCCCAGTAGTGCGGCACCGGATTCTCGCCCTCGTTGTTGAGCCGGCGGCGCTGCAGCTCGCCCCAATTGTGATTGGCGCCCCAGGCGACACAGAGCTTGAAGCGCTTTTCGTAACAGGCCGCGCGCGGCGCGTAATAGCCGCCGAGCGACCAGCCCATCATGCCGATCCGCGCTGCATCAACATCGCCGCGGGTTTCCAGATAGTCGACGGCGGCGCCGGCCCAGCGCTCACTGTCGGGGATCGCGGTCAGGCCGTTGAGGCGCAATGCCTCGCCGACACCGGGATGGTCGATGGCAAGAACCGAGATGCCGCGTTCGGAGAAGCTGCCGCGCAATGCCAGCGCGATCATCTCCTTGACGCTGTCGAGCCCATTGCAGAAGACCATCGTCGGACGCGGGCCTTTACCCGCGCCGGGGATGAAGAGGCCGGGGAAGCTTGTGCCCTCATAGGCGATCTCGACCCGCTGCCAGCCGAGCCCGGCCGCCTCGATGCCGCGCAACATGGTGGCGAGCATGGCGCGATACATCGTGCGGCGCGGCTCATAGTGGCGGCTCTGCATCCGCTCGGCGGTCATGTAATAGGCGGTGGCGCGCAGATATTTATCCGCTGCGCTCAGCCCGTGGCCGGCCGCCTGCGCTTCCTCGCCCAGAGCGACAAGCCTGTCGGCCATCTTGCCCCAGGATTCAAAAAAGGCCTCGGTGCCCTTGTCGGCGCCTTCGCGCGCAACCGCGCGCACTTCGTTATTGGCCTGGTCGATCTCGCCCATCACGCCGCCCATGCCAAGGCAGATGTTGACCGACAGGTTCCAGACATAGTTTCCCGGAAATGGCTCGTACATCGGATCCATCCTCAACAAATGCAGCCGCGTGAGATGAGAATCTGCTCGACCGTCGCTCTCGAGCGCGGTATTTCGCGCGCGCCGTCAACCTGCTTGAATGCAACTCAGTAGGCGTCCATCAGCGCCAAGGTCGCGGTGTGCAGCAGGCCGCCGGGATTGGCATCGGGGTTGTGAATGCCGGCCCACTCCTCCATCTCCCAGACGCCGATCTGGCGCGACGAGTCGACCACGAACTTGGAGCGCGTGAAGCGCCGGGTCATGAACTCATCCAGCAGCGCCGGCAGCGGAGCGTCGCGGCCCATCAGCTCGCCGATCAGCACCGCATCCTCGATGGCCATGGCGGCGCCTTGGGCGAGATGCGGCGTCGTGGTGTGCGCCGCATCGCCGATCACCAGCACCCTGCCTTTCATCCAGGGCGACGGCAGCAGCATCGATTCCATTGGACGATAGACCACCGCATCAGAATCGGTGATCAACGGCTTCAACCGTCCGATCAGGCCGGTGTAGCTCGCCAGCCGCCGTCGCATCTCATCGGCCAATTGCAGGCCTTTCATCGACGGATTGCCAGGCTCGGTGGTGACGAGCAGCATATACATCAAGGTCGGCGACAGCGGCACCAGGCCGGCCTTGCTGTCGGGCGCGACGAAGAGCGCGGCCCATTCGAGGTCGGCGGGTCGCGGCAGATTATAGCGCCAGACGCCCTGGCCGGTGAATTGCGGCTCATGGGCATCGCCGAACAGTCGCCGGCGCACATCGGAATTGAGACCGTCGCTGGCGACGACGAGATCGTAACGGCCGCGCTCGCCATTGGTGAATCGGACATCGACGCCGGCGTCCGTGTCCTCGAACCGATCGACCGTCACGCCGAAGCGGATCGTCGCGCCCGCCCCTGTCGCCGCGTCGGTCAGGATGGCGTGCAGCTTTGGCCGCGTAATGCCGTTGTTGGGCGGAAAGCCCGGCGCGGCCTCGCTCGTCGAGGGCGCGTTCATGAGCACATTGTCGGCCGCATCATGGATGCGCCAGCCGGGGAATGCCTGGCCTGCCTCGACGCAAGCGCGGGCCAGGCCGATCTGATCCAGCGCTCGCAGCGTGTTGTTGGGCTGGATGATGCCGACACCATAGACCGTCAGGAGGGGTTTGATCTCGACCAGATCGACGGCGATGCCCTGCCGCCGCAAAGCAACGGCCGCCGTCAGGCCGCCGATTCCGGCGCCGACGACCAAGGCCTTTTGAATGGCGCTCATGACTTTCCTCCGGCAGTTGCCTCGTCGGTGAGATAGTTGAAGTTCCAGACCGGCTCTTCGCGCAGGAAAGGCGGCAGGTTGTGGACATGGTGCGCGTAGGCGAACAGCGGATGATCCCAGTCGCGCGGTACCCAGCCGTCGTCGACGCAATCGCTGTCGGCGCCATATTCGGCCTCGCCGCCAGCAGGGCACGGCAGATAGTAGAAGAGCGCGGAATCAATCCGGTGGCGGCCGAGCCCGAAGTGCGACGGCTCCCAGCCGCGGCGCACCATGTGATTGGCGCCGATCATCATCTCGTCAATGTCTTCGACTCCAAAGTTGGCGTGGTGGAACTTGAGCGTCCCATCCATGTCGGGCAGCGGCGCGTTGGCGTTGAGCAGCAGGAAATTGTGATGGTTGTTAGCGCCATCGGCGCGCAGATACATGCCGAAGCCGCGCTGGCTGTCGGTGAGCCGGAAGTTCAGCTTGTGCATCATGAAGCGATAGGCGGTGTCGAAGTCGGGCAAGGCGAACACCACATGGGCAATGACCTTGGGATGAGCCCGGCGGCGCCATTTGCGATGCTGGTTGAGGCGGCGCACATGGCCGGGCGCATTGAGCGGATCGGGCGCGGAGATGACGGGCGTCCTGGCGAAGACGCGCAGACCCATCGGAATGCCGAAGCTGGGGACGAAGCGTGCAATGTCGTCTTCACCACGACTCACCGCGAGGTCCAGCGTCAGGCCGCCGGCCAGCGCGTCCAGGGTCTGCGCACTGTCGACGCCCCAGACGACTTCATGAACGCCGGCCCCGGAGACCTGAGACTTTTTCGGAAGCGCGGGATGACCCAGGGGTAGAAGCACGACTCGCGAGCCTTCCGGCAGGATGAAGGTCGCGGCGTCAGTGCCCTTCTCCCGTTCAAGTCCGAAGTCTTCAAAAAAGCGGGTCGAGGTTTCGACGTCGTCAACGCCATAGACCAGCCGTTCGATCCCAATGATCCCCATGAACCGTTCCCTTCGTTCAGCAGTTGTCGAACTTTAGGCGGTGCAGTTCCGGGACGAAAAATAGTGATCTTCAATGGCTGCAATCGGAGCAATCAATGACCGGATGCGAGGTCCTCAGTTGACCGCATGCAGCCTGGCCCGGCGGCGCGGTTCGAACTGCGGCGTCGATGTCGAGCCGCCGTCCGGCGCACAACTGTCCAGCCAGGCGGCAGCCACATCCCGGAACACACCCCTGAACCAGACATGGCCCGGATCCTCGATGTGACGGGGATGCCACAGCATGGCTTCGTTGAGGGTCGGCATCGGAAATGGCGGGCGCAGAGTACGAATGGGCAGCGCCTGCACGGCGATGTCGGCAAGCCGGGACTGGACGACGCCGACCAGGTTGGAACTCGCGACCATGCTGGCGACGAGGGAGAACTCCGCCACCATGAAGTTCGGCTTGAAGAGCGGTGCGTGCTTGCGCAATGCCACCGTTTCAAGCGTGCTCACCTTGTCCGCCATCTCGACGCCGACATGGGGGAAACTCAGCAGCTCCTTGAGGTCGGCGCGCTCGTCAAGCGGGTGATCCTTGGCGACGACGCAGACGAACTCGTCGGAAAACAGGTGCTCAGATTGCAGCTTCTCTTCGCCGTTGCAGCCGAACAACGACAAATCGTCGGCGGTGATGAACAGATCGATCTCACCCGCGAACATGCGCTCGACCGGCGCGATGAGCGGTTGCATGATCAGCCGGACGCCGGGCGCATGGGTCGCGATATGCGAGACGACTTGGGGCAGAAAGACCGACGAGCAATAGTCCGACGCCATCAAGGTGAATTCGCGCGTGCTCGTCGTCGGATCGAACACCGGTTCGGCATGGATCAGCAGTTCGACGCCGCGCAACGCCTCGCGCACCGGCTCGACCAGCGACGCGCCGAACGGCGTCAATTCCATGTAGCGGCCATTGCGAACCAGAAGCTGATCGTCGAACTGATAGCGCAGACGCTGCAGCATGCCGCTCATGGTCGGCTGCGTCACGTTGAGCCGCTCCGCCGCCCGCGTGACGTTCCTGTCGCAGAGGAGCGCATTGAGAGCGCTCAGGAGATTCAAATCGAACCGCGCCATACCTCTCCCCTCCGAATGTTGCCACTCCGGTCGCATCAATTGCCAGAGTCTCAACCCATCAAGCAGGCGGCTCAGGCTTACCGATCTGTCGTAGTTATAAGCGTATTGCAGGCACGAGTCGAGGAATGCACGCTTCAACCTTGGTGTCATTCCCGCCAGGCGAAACGCAGAGCGGGACTCCAGAAGCAATGCGACGGCTCAACAGGCCCCCTTGACTTCTGGTTTCCCGCTCACGCCCTGCGGGCGCGCCGGGAATGACAAGCCAACCTCCTTATGCCAGTTCGAGCAGTTGGCAGGCGTTGCCGCCGGCGATCTTCGCCCTGTCTTCGTCGGAGAGCGTGACGCTGCCGAGAAAATCGATCGGGTCGAGCTCGGCAACGGGATAATCGCCGCCCATCACGATGCGCTCGATGCCGACGCGCTCAACCAGGATTTCCAGAGTGCGAGGGTCGTAGACGCAGCTATCGTAGTAAAAATCCGTGAGATAGGCGCTGGGATTTTTGGAGATATTTTTGGTCGTATAGGGCTTGTCGGTGACGTTGCGGTCGAGACGGCCCATATAGTGCGGCAGAAATCCGCCACCGTGCGCCATCACGATCTTGAGGCCGGGAAACCGGTCCATCACGCCTTCGTAAATCAGTGATGACATCAGCTTTACTTCCTCGATCGACTGGCCGATCGAGTTCCACAGCGCATAGTCCTGGAACCACATATCGGTGACGCCTTCAGGATGAATGAACGCCACCATATTGCGATCCCTGAGCGCCGCCCAAAGGTCGGTGAAGCGCGCGTGGCCGAGATAATCGCCGCGATAGTTGCTCGGCAGTTGCACGATCCTGATGCCGACCGATATCGCCCATTCGAGTTCAGCCAGCGCCATGCGCATATCGCCAAGCGGCAGCACGGCGGTTGCGATGAACCGGCCGGGGTGCGCATCGACCCATCTGACACATTCCTGATTGACCAGCGCGGTCATGCGCCGCTCCGCATCGGGCGTGGCCCACGCGCGGCTTTGCACGACATCGCAGGAGGTCAGGATGTTGATATCGATGCCGCGCTGGCCCATGTCCTCGATCTGCAGCTCGGGCCGCAACATCCGCTGAAACGACAGCAGCTCCGGCGAGAGCATGTCTTGCCCGAAGCAGGACGAGACGCTGTGCCGATGCGTTTCGTCGAAGACCTGACGCTGGAGAAAATGGGCGTGAAAGTCGATGCACTTCGAACAGTGGCACCGCAATCTTTTCGCGACTTCGACCGACATCGTTTCCCGTTCCCTTTTAAGCTTATGGAATGTTGGCGGACGGGGGAAAGTCCGGCCAATCATAATTGCCAATCGCAGGCATCGCGGGCGGGCATGGTCGCGGATTATCAATCCGGTGCATCAATCGAGTTCTTCGGCATAGTTCACCCGCCTGGCGACCAAGCTCATGCCGATGCAGGCAACGGCGGCGCAGGCAGGAACAATCGCAATGATCACGAAGAGCGACCCCATGGAGAAATTGTTCGCCAGCAGCCAGCCGGCGGCGATCGGCCCGATGACGGCTCCGATGCGGCCGATTCCAAGAGCCCAGCCGGAGCCCGTCGAGCGGACCGCCGTCGGATAGAACAGGGCCGCCAGGGCATTGCAGCAGTTCAGACCACCAGAAATGCAGAAGCCCGCCACGAAGGCCAGCGCCATGAGCGCTCCCACCGCAGCGCCGACCTGACCGATCAGCACGATAGTGGGCACCGCGACCGCAAACATGGCCGGGATGATCTTGAACGGCCCAAACTTGTCGATCGGGAAGCCGAGGACCAGCGAGGCGATGACGCCGCCGATCTGATAGAGCGTGCCGATGAGCACCGCCTGTTCGAGCGAGATGCCGAGGTCGTGGGAGAGGGTCGGTATCCAGTTCAGGATCGTGAAATTGGTGAGCAGGGTGGCGAAGAAGATGAACCAGAGCAGCAGAGTCGCCACTGGAGGCCGGGCGCGGAACAGTTGTGTCACGGGCATGCCGCGCGAGCCTTCCGTCTCGACGGTATAGCGCGCTCCGGCGGGAGCCTCGAAGCCGGGAACGATCCGCTTCAGCGCCTGCGTGATGCGGTCCGACGGGACATTCTTCAGGACGAGAAAGCGGATCGATTCCGGCAAGATGAAATAGGAGACAATGACGAGAAGGAACGGCAGTGCGCCGCCGACGGTGAGCACGCCGCGCCAGCCGTAGATCGGCAGCAGCCAGGCCGAGACGAGGCCGCCGACACCGGCGCCAAGCCCAAACCCGAGGAATGCCGCCATGACCATGGTTGCGCGCCGCCGCCGGGGCGAATATTCAGCGGTCAGCGAAGAAGCGTTGGGCATGGCGCCGCCAAGGCCGAGCCCGGTGAGAAATCTCAACGCGAGGAGCATGGTGAAGCTCGTCGATGCGGCGCTCGCCAAGGTCAGGATGCTGAACTCGGCCGCGCAGAAGAGGATGATCATGCGCCGGCCGTAGCGATCGGCGAGCGGGCCGAAGAACAATGCTCCAACCATGATGCCGACGATGCTGGCAGCAAACAGCGGACCGAGCTGCGTGCGCGTCAGTTGAAACTCCCCCGATACCGATGGTGCGATGAAGGCGATGATCTGGGTGTCGAACCCGTCGAAGAAAAGCAGCAAGGCGCAGAGCGTCACGACACGGATCTGGTAGCCGCTGATGGGCGCCGCATCGATGATCTTGCCGATGGCGAGCGCCGCATCGGCCGCGACGCGCGGGCTTGTTTCAACGTTCATTCCGTCATCCTCCCTGCTGTGCACAATGTTGCTGGACAGCGGAAAGACCGACCAATCGTAATTGCCAATCGCAGGCATTGCCGACGAAGATGATCGCGTTCAAGAAGCCCATGAATGAGGGCTCTCGTCGAGATCTTAGCTCCGGCAGGGTCTACCCTCCCGCCTGCCATCGCGACAGGGTGGCATTGGGATGGATGAGCTGGATGATATTGAGCGTCAGATTGTCCCGGATCATATAGCCGACGAAGAGTTCCATGGCGATCGTGAGCACAATGGTCAGCCACACCGGCTGCTTGCGGGCAAGGAAGAAGCCGAACGACATCGCCAGTGTGTCGGAGACCGAATTGATGATGCTGTCGCCGTAATAGCCTTGCGCCAGCGCCGACTCGCGGTAGCGGTCCATGATCAGCGGCGTGTTTTCGAGGATCTCCCAGCCGACTTCAAGGCCGACGGCAATCGCGAACCGCAGGCCGATCGGCGCGCGCTGCGCAATGAGCCAGAGCAGCAGGTAAAAGCCGAAACCATGGATGATGTGAGAGAACGTGTACCAGTCCGTCAGATGCTGGGAGTTCTCGGCGCTGAGGACATCGCCGTGCCATAGTTTGACAGAACCGCAGGTGCAGATCGGCGGATGGCCCAGGGCCAGAAGCGACAGCACCTGGACCGCGATGAGGCCAGCCACGATCGCGGCGTACTGCGCCGGCGACATCGAGCGCAGACGATTGATGATGGCCGACATCGTGCCTGCCCCTATGATTGCGTGTCGGCAGGCGCGGGCGCGGCCTCCAGCGCTGCCGCTATGGCTTCCTCGACCCGTTCGAGCCAGATGATTTCGAGATGGTTCCTGACGTCGGCTGGAATGTCTTCAAGATCGCGCTTGTTGCGGGCCGGCAGCAGCACGCGCGTCAGCCCGGCACGCGCGGCCGCGATGACCTTCTCCTTGATGCCGCCGACCGGCAGCACGAGGCCGCGCAGGGAGATTTCGCCGGTCATCGCCGTGTCGCTGCGAACCGTGCGCCCGGTCAGAAGCGAGACCAGCGCGGTGAACATGGCGACGCCGGCGCTCGGGCCGTCCTTGGGCGTGGCGCCAGCGGGCACGTGCACATGGATGTCGCTGTGCTGCACCAGGTCGTCGGCAATGCCGAAGGAGGCGGCGCGGCTCTTCACCAGGGTCATCGCGGCCTGGGCGCTTTCACGCATCACATCGCCGAGCTGGCCGGTGAGGATCAGCGCGCCACGCCCCGGCGAGCGCGCGGCCTCGATGAAGAGGATATCGCCGCCGACCGGTGTCCAGGCGAGGCCGGTGGCGACGCCGGGAACGCTGGTGCGCATGGCCACTTCGTTCTCGAAGATCGGGCTGCCCAGAATGGCCGTGAGTTCATCGGCATGAACGGTCGCATGGTCGATGCTGCCTTCGGCGATCCGCACCGCGACGGAACGCAGGGTGCGGCCGATCTCACGCTCGAGATTTCGGACGCCTGACTCGCGCGTGTAATACTGGATGATGTTGCGCAGGGTCTCGTCGTCGATATTGGCCTGCTCCGGCTTGAGGCCATTGGCGTCGAGCTGGCGCTTGACGAGATAGCGCTTTGCGATCTCGAGCTTCTCACTCTCGGTGTAGCCCGCAAGGGTGATAATCTCCATGCGGTCGCGCAACGGGCCCTTGATCGCGTCGAGCATGTTGGCGGTGGCGATGAAGACGACACGCGACAGATCGAACGGCACGCCGAGATAGTTGTCGCGGAAGGTCGAATTCTGTTCGGGATCGAGCACCTCCAGCATCGCGGCGGACGGGTCGCCCTGGATGCCCTGGCCCATCTTGTCGATCTCGTCGAGCATCATCACGCAATCGCGGCTGCCCGCCTTGCGGATGCCCTGAATGATGGTGCCCGGCAGGGCGCCCACATAGGTGCGGCGATGGCCGCGGATTTCCGCTTCGTCATGCACGCCGCCGAGGCTGACGCGCACAAAGGCGCGGCCCATGGCTCGCGCGATGGATTGGCCAAGCGACGTCTTGCCGACGCCGGGCGGGCCGGCGAAACAGAGAATGGGCGCCTTGCCGGTCGGCGAAAGCTTGCGCACGGCCAGATATTCGATGATGCGACGCTTGATCTTGTCGAGCCCGAAATGATCGGCATCGAGGATCTTGCGGGCTTCGACGATATCGATCGGCTTTTCGTCCTTCAATGCCCATGGCAGGTCGAGGAGCCAATCGAGATAGGTGCGCACCATGCCGGCTTCCATGGCGCCTTCGGGCATGCGCTCATAGCGGCGCAACTCACGGCGGGCCTGTTCCTCGACCTCGGCCGGCATGCTGGCCTTGGCGAGCTTCTCGTTCAGTTCGGCCACTTCACCGGCGCGGCTGTCGCCCTCGCCAAGCTGTCGCTGGATCGTCGCCATCTGCTCGCGCAACACCGCTTCGCGCTGGCGCTGGTCGAAGGTGGCCTTGGTCTGCTCGCCGATTTCATGAGTCAGCCGCAAGACCTCAAGGCGCTCGGCGAGCAGCTTCGTCACCTTGTCGATCCGCGTAACAAGGTCGACGGTTTCCAGCAGTTCCTGCTTGGCGTCCGGTGAAATTTCCAGATAGGCGGCGACCAGATCGGCGAGCGGACCCGGCACGGTGATGCCCTGCACGGCGCCGATGAGTTCGCGCGGCGCCTGCGGCAGAAGCTGCAAAGCCTCGATCGCCTGCTGCTTCAGATGCAGGAAGCGCGCCTCGATATCGGGCGTGCGCGCCTCCGGCTCCTCGATGCGCTGCGCGCGTGCGACGATGAAGGGGCGATCGCGCACGAATTCAACAACACGGAATCTCTGCTCGCCCTGGACGACGAGGTGATGCGTACCATCCGGTGCATTCACATAGCGCAGCACATTGGCGATGGTGCCGGTGCGATGAAGATCGATCGCCGAAGGCTCCGCGGTCTCGGGATCGCGCTGCATCAGAATGCCGATCTGGCGTTCTTCGCGCACGGCCTGCTGGGCGGCGGCAATCGCACTTTCTCGACTGATCGCGATCGGGAAGACCGTTCCAGGCAACAGCACCATATCGCGCACGGGCACGATGATCAGTCCGTCGGGCGGAAACGTGAAGGAACCATCAGCCGCACGCGATGCAGTTTCGGGCGCGACGGTCTCGGGGCCAGAATTCACGGGCATACTCCTTCAGATCGTCTTGTGCAGGCTGATGATCAGACAGCCGTCGCTGGCGGTCATCCCGACGCTGTCGTAGCGGCCAGGCGGCAAGGCTATCCGCCGCTCGAAACGACCCTGCGGCAGTTCGAGGCGATGAATGACGGCGGTGCGCAGTTGCGGCGGCAGAACGCGGCGGCCTTTGATGACAATCGTACCACCTTCGATCGTGGCTTCGACATTTTCGGGCGGAACGCCCGGCAAGGCGATAAAGATAAGAACCTTGTCGTCGGCCTCGATGACGTCGACGGGAGGTTCCCAGCTCGGCTGGGTTCTGGCCGGCCGGGGTGAAAAGACCTCGCGGTGCATTCGCTCCGCACGCGAGAGCATTTCGATCGCATCCGACCACATCCAGTTCCTTGGATCGCTATTGGCCATGGACGAACCTCCGCGTCGCTGTGATTGCCTGAGACGGCACTATATCGTTGCTTTTAAACCCAAGGTCCACAAATCCTCAAGCCCGGAACCGAAATGGTTAAAGCATTGACCTCCTGGTCAGGTTCTCCCTCGCCTACCGACGGCCGGCGTTGACAAGCTCGGGGATCGGGAGAACGATCTTTCGCCATATATTTTTTGCGATGTCAGGATAGCTGGGGGATCTCGCTTGCTCTTTCACATTTCTGTTGCCCGAACGGGATCTGACACATGAAGGACCCTTACGAGACGCTCGGCGTCAAACGATCAGCAGCCGACAAGGAGATCAAGGACGCCTTCAAGAAACTGGCGCGCCAGTTCCATCCCGATCTGCATCCCGGCGACAAGGAGGCGGAAGCAAAGTTCAAGGACATATCGGCTGCCAACGACCTGCTCAAGGATCCCGAGAAGCGTCGCCGGTTCGACGCGGGCGAAATAGATGCCAGCGGCGCCGAGCGGCCACAGGAACGGTACTATCGCGACTTCGCCGACGGCCCCTCCTATGCTCCGCACGCAACGCAGGACGGCTTCGCCAACAACGAGGAACTGGAGGAGTTTCTGGCCCGCGCATTTCGCGGAGGCGCCCGGTCCCGCGGCGATTTCCAGGCCCGCGGCCAGGATGTAAACTATGAACTCCCCGTCGGGTTGCTGGACGTCGCCAACGGCGCCACGAAAACGATCACGCTGCCGGACGGCAAAACGCTGCAGGTGACGATTCCCGAAGGCGCCGAAGACCGTCAGATGCTGCGGCTGAAAGGACAGGGCATGCCGGGCTTCGGCGGCGGACCGGCTGGCGACGCCTATGTCGAGATTCATGTCGAACCGCATGCGTTCTTTCAACGCAAGGACGACAATATTCACGTCGAGGTTCCCGTCACATTGAAAGAGGCGATGCTGGGCGCGCAGATCGAAGTCCCGACCATCGGCGGGCCGGTGGTGGCAACGGTTCCCAAAGGATCGAATACCGGCACCACATTGCGCCTGCGCGACAGAGGCATCCGCAACCGCAAGACCGGACAACGCGGGCATCAGTACATCAACCTGAAAGTCGTTCTACCGACGACAGAAGAGCCAGAACTGGCCGCGTTTCTCGAGACGTGGCAGCCTAAAACCCAGCAGAATCCGCGCAAGGAGATGCTGCCATGATGCATGTCGATGATCTTCTCGCCGCGATCTCCACCTTGCAGCGCGGTGATATCGAGGCCTGGATCCGCGAAGGGCTGGTCACGCCGCAGCAGGAGGCGGGAACGCTGCATTTTACCGATATGCAATGCGCGCGCGTCCGCCTCATCTGCACGCTGCACTACGAGCTTGAGATCGAAACCGAGACGCTGCCAACGGTGTTGTCGTTGCTCGACCAGCTTTACGACACGCGGCAACGCCTCCTGTCACTCACCGCCGCCGTCGCGGCGCAGGACAAGACCGTCCAGGCGGCGATCCTCGCCGCGCTGGAGATAAACGGACCGGCTTAAACCGGCAAACTCAACGGACGATCGAGCGGCTCATCGAGAATGGTTGCAATCATCGCCTCGATCTGGCGATCATCGATGGCTGATGCGCCCGAGCAGAATTTATGCACCAGTTCGTCTCTGGTGAGCGGGCGCTGCGGATCGCCGGGGACATCATCGATGATATAGGCAGCAGCCTTTCCGCCAACCGTCACGGTGAGTTCAGCGCCGCGCTTGTCCTGCGCCGTCAAAGCCGGGTGCTCCTCGAGCTCGATCAGGTGCTCAAGCCGGCGCACATCGGGGTTTGACAGCGCCGCGCTGCTGAATGCTTCTACGGTGAGATCGCCATGCAGCAAGGCCCAGGCGAGGCCGTAACTCAGGCTGAACTGGGCCTGGATCGGTGTCGCCGGACACCTGACGCCGCAATAGGTCAGGGCGTTGCGATAGATCTTGAGCTGCACGCGCTCGATAGTCCCTGCTTGCGCGCCGTGATCCGCGTGCCAGCGGGTCGCGGCGAAAATGCCGTAGTGTACATGTTTCGCGACCGGCCATTTCTTGAGATAGCCCTGCAGCAGCAACCATTCCCCCGGCGGGGTGGTCAATGCATTCACGTCGCGGGCAAGCGCCAGGCGCATGTTTTCCGCCAGGCTTGCAGGTGGACCGCCCAAGCCGGCAAGCGAAGCGGTGAGCGCCATGTCGGCGAGAAGCGCACCATGTCCGACATAAAGATTGCGCGCGGTCGAGCCGTGCGTAATGGGGAAATAGAGACTGAAGGGAAGATGACAGGCGGCGTGGTTGATCGCCACCAGCGCAAGGTCTGGCGTCGCGCCGCGCAGGCGCGCAAGACCTGCCACCGCGCCCAACGTGCCCCAACCGCCATCCACATGCATGCCCGGCCGCAGGCGATACACCTCACCGATACGACCGCCGATCTCATAACCTGCAACCAATGCCGCCAGCACCTGGCGCAAACTGCGCTGCTCCGACAAGGCGCGGGCCAGCACCGCGGGCACGACATGCAAGCCCGGGCGCCCCTGCGCCAGCGCCAGACCTTCAGGCCCCTCGAAGCAGCAGGCAGCGGCCGAGAAAGCGGACAGGAAGCCACTGGTCGAAAGCCCGCCTTGCAGACCAGGAAACCGAAGCGCTCCAGGCTCGCTTTCATTAAGCCGCTGAACAAGACCGCGAACCTCATCCGTCGCCAGGCCCGATAGCGCACAGCCGATCGTGTCGAACAGCAGATCTCTTGCGCGCTGCTCGATCATGGCGTCGTCCAGCGGTTGCGCGGACCACAGCCAGCGCAACGTCCGCAGAATATCGTCGTCGAGACCAAGGTGCATGGGCTGGGTGCCACTATTCATAGCGTGTTGCCTCTCAGCGTGCCGTAGCCTTGCAGCGTGCCGCAAACTTGTGCGGGCGAAGGGATTGACGTCCTCTAGTCATCTTATATCCTAGACAGGTGACTGTATATCAACCAGACAGCTTGCTGTATTGCAAAGCTGCTCCCGGGGGAAACTGGGTGGATGCATTTGTTGAACCATTCAAGGCGCGCAGAGTCTATCTTCTACTCCGAAGCCGGCTGACGAGCGGACAGTTCGTTCCCGGCATGCGGTTGTCGAGCGAGCCGGCGCTGGCGGCGGAACATGGAGTCTCCCGCGTCACCGTTCGCCGCGCCCTCGACCAATTGTGCAGCGAAGGATTGATCGAGCGTCGACCGGGCGCCGGCACATTCGTCCGCGATGCAGGACTGGGGCGGCCTGTGGTGGTCGATCTCACCAATGTGTTCTCTCACCTGCTTGAAATGGGCCGCGAGACGAGCGTTCGCCTGCTGTCATTCGGCTATGTGACGCCACCGGTCACGATCGCGACGGCGTTGCGATTGAAGCCGGGTGAACGCACGCAGCGCTCGGTGCGCGCGCGCATGGCCGACGGCGCGCCATTTTCCTATCTCATCACCCATGTGCCCGAGCGCATCGGCCTGACTTATTCGGAGGCCGATCTCAGCACGCGCCCGCTGCTACGCCTGCTCGAAAACTCCGGCGTCGTTGCCGCCCGCGCCAGCCAGATGATTACGGCAACCCTGGCGGAACCCGAGGTCGCCGAGGCTTTGCAGGTGGAGATCGGCTCGCCGCTGCTGTCCTTGACGCGCGTTGTCTATGAAGAAACCGGCAGCGGCGTCGAGCATCTGCAGGCGCTCTACAGGCCCGACCGCTACTCCTTCCATATGGATCTCGAGCGCAATGGCGCGACGGGACAGAAGAGCTGGAGCCCGGTGGTGCGGCCGGGCGCAGAGACGCCTCCACCGACAACGCGGCAAACCGACAAGAAAACTTTCGCAAATAAGACGTCGCTCGCCAAGAAGAGGCCTCCCGTTGCAAACACCCGTTCAAAAAGAAAAGGCTGAGACATGAGCGTCCTCGATCCGGTCACGCTCGCGGTTCTCAAAGGCCGCCTGGAACAGATCGTCGATGAGATGGACGCGACCTTGTTTCGCTCGGCATTCAATCCGATCATCGCCGAGGCGCGCGATGCCTGTCACGGCCTCTATCATCCGCAAACCGGCGCGACCCTGGTGCAAGGCACGCAGGGCCTGCCGATCTTCGTCGGCGCCATGGCCTTCGCCGCGAAGGCCGTCATCGACAAGGTGGCGCGCGACGGCGGACTGGAGCCCGGCGATACGTTTCTCTTCAACGATCCTTATGACGGCGGCACGCATCTCAGCGATATGCGCCTGGTGCGGCCTGTGTATCGCAACGGCGCGCTGTTCTGCTGGATCGCGTCCGTCGGCCATTGGCTCGATGTCGGCGGCAATGTGGCCGGCGGCTACAATCCGCGCGCGACCGAAAGCCATCAGGAAGGCGTGCGCATCCCCATCGTGAAACTTTTCAGCGCCGGCAAGGTGAGACAGGACGTCATCGATATTCTCGCCGCCAACACGCGCTCGTGGAACTCCAACTGGGGTGATCTCAACGGCCAGCTGAACGCGCTCGATCTCGGCGAGCGCCGCATTCACAAGCTGCTCGACGAATATGGCGACGCAACGGTCCAGACGGCGTTCACCACCTTCGCCGACCGCGCCGAAGCCCTGATGCGCGCTTCGATCGCGACCCTGCCGGACGGCACCTATTCGTTCGAGGATATTCTCGACAATGACGGCATCACCGACAAGCCGCTGACCGTCGCGCTCGATCTCACCGTGCGAGGCGATGCGATGACGCTCGATTTCTCGCGCTCGTCGCCGCCCGCCGCGGGGCCGATCAACATCGCCTATTCCACCGCAGTCGCTGCTTGCTATGTCGCGCTGAAACACGCCTTCACCGATGTGCCCGCCAACGCCGGCTGTTTGCGGCCCATCACCTTCATCATCCCTGAGACCACGCTACTTGCCGTGAAGGCGCCGAAGCCCGTGGCCGGTTATACGGAAACCATCCTGCGCCTCATCGGCGTCGTCTTCGGCGCCCTGGCCAAGGCCGATCCGTCGCGCGCAACGGCGGCGCCGTTCGGCACGATCAACGCGCTGTCATTGTCAGGCACGCGCAAGGACGGCTCGCCCTGGCTGATGTTCTCCTTCTTCGGCGGCGGGCTTGGCGGCAATCCGGAGAGCGACGGCCTGAGCCACGCCAACAATCCGATTTCAACGGCAACCATTCCGCCGATCGAGATTCTCGAAGCGGCCTATCCGGTGATGTTCACACAATGGGCGCTGCGGCCTGATTCCGCCGGCGCCGGCGCGCATCGCGGCGGCCTGGGGGCGATCTATGAAGTGGAACCGCTGGTCGACGCCAGCGTGTCTCTGCTCGGCGAACGCGGCAAGGCGCCGCCCTTCGGTGTCGATGGCGGGGAGCCCGGCGCGCTCAACCGGTTCATCTGGCAAAGCGACGATGGCGACAAGTCGCCGCCGCTCGTCTCCAAGATCACCGACGTCAGATTGCGCGCTGGACAAAGAGTGCGTCTTGAAACGCCAGGCGGCGGCGGCTGGGGCAAGCCGGAAGATCGCGATCCGGCGGCTGCCGCGCGCGACGAACGTCTCGGTTATATCAGCACCCGCACGAAGGGAGCCGCCCGATGAGCGCGCCTCTCGGATCTCTCGTCGGCGTCGATGTCGGCGGCACGTTCACCGATCTGTTCTTCTACGACGAAGACAAGCGGCGCTTCGCCACCGCGAAAGTCCCCTCGCACCGCGGCGACGAAGCGGTCGGGTTCCTGCAAGGTCTCAAGAGCCTGGGGCCGGTCGCATCGCTGACCTCCATCGTGCATGGCACGACGGTCGGCACCAATGCGCT